>CETH01179908.1_pt1 | contig 31855 bp, 32 predicted proteins | sample 361461 | NCBI WGS metagenome assembly CETH01 (sample SAMEA2622695, study PRJEB7988) | marine metagenome | isolation source: saline water (ENVO:00002010), including
GTCCCGGCTGCAGCAAAACCCGAGGGCTTAGCCTTAAACCGTTAACTGTAATTTTTTAATGTTGCTATCAAGATAAGAAGGGGTGCTATTAAACCCACATATAAGTTTAGTCAATTTATTAAGACAATAAAAAATAAGTTTTAGTTTGGCTTTTTCTTCGGCGGCTCTTTGTACTTTTCTAGCATTATCTTTCTTACCCTGTAATACGCCTCGTTCGGACTCATCTTTGAATCCTTCTTTTTTTTCGATAAAGGTTTTGTATCTTTCGTTTCTTTTGGTAACGACTTCTTTGATTTCATTATTTTTTATTTGCTCTATTTTTTATCTGCTTTTTTTACTTTTATGCCTTGCTTCTTCAAACCTTTCAACAGGTTTTGATATATTTCTTCTTCAGACATTCCGGGTTTTACTTCTGTGAGATTTATTTTTTTATCTTTGTTCTCAGACTTTGTATTATCTTTATTAAGTTCTTTAGCTAGTTGCTCACCTAGTCTAAATGCTTTTGCCTTGTCTTCTAAGGAAGAGCCGAGTGGATTATCTTGCTTTGTCTGCTCTTTCTTCTTAGCAAGTGATTTGAGTTTTTTTTTCCAGTCCATTTATTTAAATAACTAATACGCAATCAAAATATAAAAAGTGTATAAAGTCAACACCAACCTATGGATGTTAAGATAATCCCAGAATTATGGGGGGTGGGGTAGAAAAATTAACCATTGTTCAGAAATGGGACCCATTAGAAAACTAAATAATTAAATAATAAAATTCTGTCACACTGGTGTCACATTGAAAATACTTTTAAGACGAGTTATAAGAAAAACTTAACAGACAATTGAGAAGGTTTGTGGGATTTTTGGAGCGGGCGAAGGGATTCGAACCCTCGACTTCAACCTTGGCAAGGTTGCTGAGTACCAATAGCGTAAAAATACATTAAGTATTCTGCGGATTTAAAAATTAGAAAATTGGTTTTTTAAAGACGAAATGAATCCATAGTGAATCCAATAAATTAGTCATTAACTAAGTCTCGCAATAAAATGACTTTCCCAATCATAATTATATCCTTTTTGGAATTGGAAGCTTTTATATTTATCTTCAACAAAAAATTTATAAAAATTTGACGCGTTATTATATTTTTCAAGCTGATTTTCGTAACAAGTCCAAAAACAAAAATTATAGAAAAAAGCAAAATTAACTTGGAAAACATGGAGGTTATTTTGATCATATGCATATTTTATCATTCCACAAATAGATCCTAAACACTCATCGTCGTTAAGATCATAATAGCTATCCTCGTCGTCATCTTTTAAATAATCATATTGAGTAAGGTAGTTCATGGCGTCATACAAAGCGCTAGTGGATACGTCAATTGCTGGTATATAATCTAATAAATATTCTAAATTGTTTTCTTTTCTACTCATTATTAATCCAAAAAGTAAATTAAGATAATTGCCCAAATAACAAAAGCCCCACCACCAATGATAAGAATATAATTACTAATCTTCTTTAATATCTGAGGATTTTCTTTTGTGTATTTTTTTCCCTTGAAAATATTACCTTTGCCTAAAATAAAATAGACTATAACCAATGCTACAAAAAGTGAAATAGCTCCGGAAATCATTTTTAAAATATACCACTCATAGTTTAATAAACAAGATTATACAAAAACCTTAATAAATACATAACCGCTACAATTAGAAAGGTTAATAAAAAGTTTGCGATAAAGGAGCCTTTATAAATTGGGGCAACTATTTTGTTGGTTATATTTTTTTCGGCTTGGCGAATATTCCAATGTATCAAATAAGCATGAAAAGTAACTACTACCAATATTACTAACGTGTCAAAATTCATTGTATTATCATACTATGAAAGGATACAACTGTGCTACAACTATTATGGAAAAAGAATCAAAATTTGGAGCGGGCGAAGGGATTCGAACCCTCGACTTCAACCTTGGCAAGGTTGCGCTCTACCCCTGAGCTACGCCCGCATAAAAACTTTAATTTTACTAACATAAGAATAAAAAGATCTATAGAATTTTATTTAAGTAATTTTGCCTCTTTATCTAGGTTTTCTACAACATCATCCCAAACATTTAAACTTTTTTGTCTAAAAAATTTCATATTTGGAAACCACAAACTCTCAGACCTGTTTGTATTTGAGTGCCAGCACCAATCAGTAAATGCAGCTAACAAAACCCAAGTTTTTTTCCCTAAAGAGCCAGAAAAGCTAGCTGTAAAACTACCGATTGACACAACCAAATCGCAATTGGAAATTAAAGCAGCAAGCCCTTCTATATCATTAGTGTAATCTAAATCATCAAAGTAAATTAGTTCTCTGTTTTGTGCTTTCTTTAAGTCATTTAGATCTTTTTTAATATCTCCGTATTGTAAATTAATTATTTCAAACTTTTCTTGAGGAAAAATTTTAACTATATCACTAAGGGGTATGTATCTTATTGTGCTATTGATTCCTGCGGTCTTCCAAGCTATTCCTATTTTAATTCTTTTATCTTTATTAATTTTACCACTAAATAATTTTATTTTTTCAGGACTTGCTAACAACCATGATTGTGGGGGCTTTTGAAAGTCATTAATATTTTTTCTAAACTTTGCTCCTAAAGATCCGGCTAGAATATGTTTTGAATTTTTATCAAAAACATATTCCTTATCTTTGTTATTGATAAAATTAATTTTTGGAAAACTTCTTTTAAATATGTTTATTATTCTCGGATTTGCAGTTATATATAAATTGTCTTGAAAATCATAAACATCTTTAAACATTGAGCTAAATAGAACTTCTTCACCTATACCTTGTTCAGAGTGAACTACCAAAGGGTCTTGTAATTTTTTTCCATCCCATATTTTTTCTTGGGGAATTTTTAAAAATTTGTAAAATTTTTCAATAACATGTACTTTTCTTAATTCATATCCTTTCCATCCTTTTTCAAAATCGTCTACAGCTAATTGAGCCATTCCCAGGTTATATTTTGTTTTTGAGTGTTTAGGATTGTATTTAATTGCATTATTATAACTTATAATACTCTCGTGTGTTTGCCCTATTTTACCCTGAACACATCCAAGATTAAAATATGCTTGAGCATATTTAGGATCTGCTTCAATAGCTAATTTATATTGCTTGATTGCATCTAGATATTTTTCTTGTTCTTCATATACTGTGCCTAAATTATATAAAACTATTGGAAAATTGGGTTGAATTTTTAATGCTAATAAAAAATTAGACTCAGCTTTATTATATCTTTTAAGATCTTTATTTAAGGTGCCTAAATTAATTATTGCAGGTAGATAATTAGGACGGATTTTTAACATTTTGTTAAAAGCCTCTTCAGCTTCATCAAAAAAACCAAGCTTAGATTGGTTAACCCCATACCTATTAAGCAATTCTATATTATTAGGCTCAATTTTCATTAATTGAACAAAAAGCTGCGCAGATTGATTAAATTTTTCTTTTTTTTCATAAACAGTTGCTAAATTAAATAATGCTAATTTATTTTTAGGACTTTTTTTTAGCGATTCTTTGTAATAATAGTCTGCATCGTCTAAATTATTTTTTTCTAAAGAAATGTTTCCTAGGTTTATTAAAGCATCAATATAATTTGGATTTAATTCAACTATTTCTTTTAAAACAATAACAGCTTCATCAAATTTTTTTTGACTTACAAGAATAATAGATAAAATGTTTTTATATACATAGTTGTTTGGATTATCTTTTATCAGATCATTTATAATTATTTCAGCATTATACAAGTCTCCTTGCTGCATAAACGTAGATATCCTGGAAAGCTTGTCTTTCTCTTCTTTTACATTAGAAAGACCCTCAATATTAGGAATGTTGACCTTGCTCATAATCTATATAAAAACACTATATTCATTTTATTTAAATACATATATTTAATTTTGTTTTTAAATATTTTATAAACACTTAAAAGATAATATTTGATGAATTTTATGATTAATAAAGATCAATTGTTAGAAATGCTGAACTTTCATAAGTATAATTATAAATTATACTCGCACCCCCCGCTATCCACTGTTGAGGAATCAAAAAAACTAAGAGGGGAAATTGATGGTCCTCATACAAAAAATTTATTTTTAAAGAATAAAAAAAGTCAGTTTTTCTTAATTTCATGCTTAGAAAGCTCCACGATTAAATTAAAAAATATTGCTAAAACTCTTAATCTTGGAAATATTTCTTTTGCAAAAGAAGATTATTTAAAAAAAATTTTGAATGTTGCCCCGGGATCAGTAAGTCCATTTGGGCTTTTAAATGATAATGAAAAAAGAGTGGATTTTTATTTTGATTCTAAATTAAATGAATTTGAAAATTTTAATTTTCATCCTTTAGATAATAAGTATACGGTAAACATTAATAAATTAGATTTTTATAATTTATTTGCAATTAAAAAAATTAAAATTAATATTATAAATCTAGAGGAAATTTATCAAAATGTCTGAGATCAACAATACAAATAAAAATAATCATTCTATTTTTGATATTACTGAAAATGAGTTTGTAGAGAAGGTTATTAATGAATCAGAAAATAAGATTATACTAGTAGATTTTTGGGCTCCATGGTGCGGCCCATGTAAACAACTAACTCCTCTACTTGAAGAAATTGTAAAAGACTCGCAAGGAATAGTATCTTTAGCTAAAATTAACATAGACGAAAATCAACAAATAGCTGCTCAATTACAAATTCAATCTATACCTGCTGTTTTTGCATTTTATAAAAAAAAACTAGTAAATGGTTTTAAGGGTGTAATTCCAAAAAATAAAATTATTGAATTTATAGAAAAAGTTTCAGGCACCCCTTTTCCAGTTAATAAAGAGAAGGTTTATGAAAATATTGAATATAAATTTAAAAATAATGAAATTGATGACTTAAAAAACATAATTGAAGAAGAGCTTGCCAAAGATCCATCTGATAAAATAATTATTAGCTACTACATTAAATGTCTTACAACATTAAATCAGTTCGAAGAAATTAAAAATTTTATTGACTCTCTTTCTGAAGATATATTAAAAGAAAAACACATCGTTAAAGAAATAGAAAACTATAAAATGATGCTTAAGGCTTCAAAAGAGCCCTCTTCTGATATTTTATTAAATAACTATAATAAAAAGCCTGATGATATTAATGTTTTAATAAAGCTTACTGACAAGTATTTTTTTGATAAAGAAATAGAAAAAGCTTTTGAGCTTTTGTTTGATAATTATTTTAAGTTTAAAGATAAGGATAGAAATTTAATTAAAACAACCTTGATAAAATATTTTGATACCCTAGGTAATAATAATGAAAATACAAAAATATATAGAAGAAAGTTATCAAGTTTGCTTTTTTCTTAGTTTAGAAATTTATTATGATTAACTTACCATCAATAATTCCTGTTTTTCCCTTAGCAGGAGCTGTTTTATTGCCAGAGGGAAACCTGCCGCTAAATATTTTTGAAAAAAGATATATTGCTATGGTTGATTATGCTCTAGCTAATAAAAAACTAATAGGAATGATACAAACAAACGCAAAAGACAATAATAAACTTTACAATATTGGTTGTTTAGGAAAAATAACCAGCTATTCTGAAACTGATGACAACAGATATTTAATTAACCTAAGAGGTGTGTCAAAATTTAAAATAATAAATGAAATAAATAATGATAGAGGATTCCGCCAATTTGAAGTTACCTATAAAAGAATGGATTATAAAATAGATGTTAATTTTGATACGGATAATATGAAAGCTCTGTTTATAAATAGAGTTAAAAACTATCTAAAATCAAATGATATGGTAGTAGAAGATAGCTCTCTAAAAAAAATAAATTATAAAAATTTATTAATCATGATGGCAATGATTTGTCCATTTTCTGTAAATGAAAAACAGGCTCTCCTAGAAAGCAAAAACATAAATGAACTTTCAAATAAAATAAATACGCTTTTTGAATTTTCTTCTAAAAATACAAATTCAGATGAAACAATTAATTAACAAAAAATGCATAAACTTACTTGAGTGTCCTAAAACAAAAGACAGGTTGATAATTAATAGAAAAAAAAATATTTTATATAGTCCAAAATTTAAAAATCAATATTCTATAATTAGAGGAATCCCGGTTTTAATTGTCGCTAGTGTTAAAAAAGCTACTTGAGTTTAATTATATTTTTAACTTCTCTCATGTGACCAGCATAAGGTTTCCACTTTCCAATAGAACTTGTATAAATTTTTTTTCTTACTTGAGATGCGCTTAGGGTTCTTACAACAGATTTAGTTTTGTAAAAACTAAGACAATTTTTATCCCAAGATAAATTACAATATTTTAATAAATTTTTTATTTCTTTAACATTGTCATTTATTAATTTTTCATATTCAACCTCATAGAAATCAATGTTGTTTTTTTGCCAATATTCCATAAGGCTATTATAAAGCAGATAATATTCAGATATTTCTTTTAAATTATAAGAATATTCATTGCCTTTTGTTGAAAAAATACTTTTGTAAATTGAATAAATAGTATCATAGGGATTTCTTTTGCAATGAATAATTTTTGAGTTGGGCAAAATTAATCTTATAAAGCCCATCCACCTAAAATTAAGAGGGAGTTTGTTTATAATATGTTTGTTTTTAGTTGTTTTTTGTAGTCTCTCTAAATATTTTTTACCTACATTAATATAGTTAAGTGGGTTTTGAGTTGAGCTTTCATTTATAATTATTGAATCTTTTTTAATTTCAAAAAATTTTGATAAGCTTATTTCAAGATCATTAGTTTCTCCTAAGCCAGAAACACTTTTGTGGCTAATTAAAATTTGCTCTATAAGAGATGTTCCTGATCTAGGCATCCCCACTACAAAAATTGGTATATCACTTTCAAACCCTTGATTTATTCTATAATCACGTACCTTGTTGAAATTTTTTTTTATTGAAGCAAATAATTTTTTTTCTTTGCTTATTGAAAATTCAAATGTTTTTCTCTTTAAATTATTACCTTCTTTTAAGTAATTGAATGATTCATTGTATTTTTTTTTATCTGAAAATACTTTAGAAATAGCAAAATTATAATATGCTTTGTCTTCATTTTCTTTAGAGTTTTTTAAATTTCTTAACAGGTTTTCTAAGTGCGTTTTATCGTTTTGATAATTAATTAAACTAGTTAAGTTATAATGAGCTCTGCTATTTAGGTTATTGATTTTTATTGCTTTCAAAAAATTTTTTTTTGCATTATTAGTTTTCCCCTTTGCTAAACAGATTAAACCTAAATTATTATATGTTGAATCAAGTTTTGAATTAATTTTAACTGATCTAGAAATAAATTGTTCTGCCTGCTTAATGTCTCCTCTTAAATAAAATATATTACCCAGGTTGGATAATGATTCGGCTTTTTTTATGTTGAATAAAATTGACTTGTTGTAATATTGAATTGATAGATCTATTTTTTCTATTTTTTCATAAGCAATAGCTAAATAAAAATAAATATTTGGATTTTTGTCTATTTCCAAAGAAATTAAAAAATGGTTTATGCTTTTTTTATATTGTTTATTTTTTAAAAAAATTAATGCTAAATTAAGAAAAGCAATCGTTGATTTTGGATTGATTTTTATAGATTTGTTAAAATAACTAATAGCCTCTTTTTCTTTATTATGTTTAGATGAAATAATACCAAGATTACAAAAAATATTACCTAAATTCTTTAAATTCTTTTTATCAGCTAATATTTTTTTATAGCACTTTTCGGCTTCATATAATTTTCCCTCTAGCTGAAGCTGTAAACAATTTTCAAAGTTGTTTTTCAAACAATTCTTCCATGATAAGTTTTAGAGAACATTTCTAATACCCATTGCATAATTTACAATTTTATTATTAATTTTTTTATTTTTATCTATTAAGCTAAATCCAAGTTGTCTAATTTTTGAAGAAAGAAAATCATCTTTTCCAAAAATATAATTTAATTTATCTGTAACTTGGTAAAGAGAATAAGCATCGAAATATCTCTGTTTGTTATAATTATCAGTAACAAATTCACTACCATAATCTAGCCCTAAAGAATTAGCTTTAAGGATAATATTTATTAATGAATCAACATCCCTCATTCCTAAGTTCCAACCCTGTCCTGCTATGGGGTGAATAGAGTGAGCACTATCACCAACATAAACAATTCTTTTGGAACTAAAATTAGAGTTTATTTGTGCTGAAAGTGGAAAAGTGTTTTTTGAAATAATTGATTTTATTTTTCCTAAAATCGGATTTAGTTTTTCATTAAGTATCGATATTAAAAATTTTTCATTAATTTTATCTAAAGTTTTTATAAAATCTGCTTTGTGAGACCAAACTATCGAACTAGAAAAATATTTTTTATCAATTTTTTTCATTGGTAAGCACGCTAAGGGGCCGGTGTTTAAAAAAATCTCATATGCAGTGTTATAATGATCAACACAATGAAATAGGTTAACAACTATTGCTTTTTGTTTATATTTTTTTTGAAATAATTGCATTTTAAAATATTCACGTATAAAACTTTTCTTTCCATCACAAGCAATTAAAAGAGAGGCTTTGATTTTTCTTCCGCTCAAATATAACTCAACACATGAATCAGATATACTTATGTCTTTTATTTTTGCATTATGTATAAAATCAATTTTTTTATTTTTTTTTATTTTTTTAATTAAAGTTTTTTTTATGTATTTATTTTGAACTATATATCCTAAAACTGAATTTTTTCTTGGATTTGAAAAATCAATTTTATTTACATATTTTCTATCAAAAACCTTTATTGATTTAATTTTCTCTGCTTGTTTATTAATTTCGGTCCATATGCCAAATTTAGATAAAATTTGCTTGCTCCCTTCTGATATTGCCGTAGTTCTGACATCTTTTAGAGCATAATTACTTTGAGAAAGTTTATTTTTTTCAATCAATACAACTGTAAAGTCCAGTTTTGACAAGAAATATGCTATGAATAGGCCTATCAAACCAGATCCAACAATTATAAAATCACTCTTTTTTTCAATCATAATTTTCTTCGAAATATATAAAACTGATAGTATTACAATTTATAATTTATAGTTAATTTATTATGAATAAAAGTGTCATTTTTGTAATCAACTTCTTAACAGGCTTAATATTTCTTGGGATTTTTGGTTTTTTGTTATTAAGTTTTGTATCCTTTTCTCAAAACGACCCCGCCTACTCTTTTAGCATCGAAGACAACAATCTTTTAACTTACAATAATTTAGCTGGATTTTATGGGGCATACATATCGGGTTTATTTTTTGATTTGTTAGGACTTGTTGCTTATTTGGTTTTACCTTTTTTTTTAATAATTGGGGTAAAGAAGTCATTGTTTAAAAAAGTAAGTTTTATTTATGTTCGGTTTTTTTTCTTTTTATTTAGTTTAACAATATTTTGTTTTTTATACTTTGAACTAATAAATAATAAAATAAAAATAGGGGAGATAATTTCAAGTGTTTTTATTGTTGATTTTGTTTTTTTGATAAACAATACCCTTTTAATTTATATATTATATCTTTTGCTTTTTTTAATTTCTACACCCTTATATTTATTTGGTGTTTCAATCAAATTAAGATTCATTAATAAACTATTTTTAATTTTATATAGAATTATTTGGATGATGATAAAAGGCATTTTTATATTTACGAAAAAAAATTCATCTTCAGGAAAAGAAAAACTATATAAACAGAAACAAATAATATCTGATTCAGAACAAGTTAAAAAAATGAAAACAGAGCCCACTTTTATTTCAAAGAGTCTGTCAGCTTACAAAAGAAAGAGTGTTGTCTTAGAAAGTAATTCTAAAAGTAGCGTTTCTGGCGAGTATACTCTTCCTCCAGTTTCACTTTTATCTATATCAAAAGAAAACAAACCCTTTGTAAAAGAAATTGAAAAAAGAAATATAGAAAATGCTAAAAAGCTTGAGCAGGTTTTATCAGATTTTAATATAACCGGAACAATTGAGAATATCAGAACTGGGCCTATTGTTACCCTTTTTGAATTTCAGCCATCCGCAGGTATAAAGTCTAGTAAAATTATTAATTTAGCAGATGATATAGCAAGATCAATGTCTTCTGTTTCTGCAAGAGTTTCGTCACAGCCTGGAAAAAATTCAATTGGTATAGAAATACCAAATATAAAAAAACAAGATGTTTTGTTAGGAGATCTTGTTAACGATTTATTGTTTGCAAACTTTAATAGAGGTTTAATTCTTGCTTTAGGAAAAAATATATCTGGTGATAAAATTTTCACAGATCTTGAAAAAATGCCACATCTTTTAATTGCTGGCACAACAGGTTCCGGTAAATCTGTTGGTATAAATTCAATGATAATGAGTTTATTGTTCAAATTTAAACCAAGTGAGTGCAAATTTATACTTATTGATCCAAAAATGCTAGAGTTAAATATATATGAAAATATACCCCATTTACTCTCACCAGTTGTAACCGACCCTAAAAAGGCTATTTCAGCTTTAAAGTGGGTTGTTAAGGAAATGGAGGATAGATACAAACTAATGAGTTCTGCTGGGGTAAAAAATATAAAATCTTTTAACCTCAAAATTGAAGAGTGTTTAGCTAAAGGTAAAAAACTATATAGAGAAGTTCAAACAGGAATTGATGAATCTACGAGACTGCCAATTATTGAAAAAAAAGAAATTTTATTAGAACCAATGCCTTTAATAGTTGTGGTTATAGATGAAATGGCGGACCTTATGATGGTAGCTGGTAAAGAGGTAGAACACTCAATTCAAAGATTAGCACAAATGGCAAGAGCGTCTGGCATTCATTTAATTGCTGCAACACAAAGGCCTAGTGTAGATGTAATAACGGGTACAATTAAGGCCAACTTCCCAAGCAGAATAAGTTATAGAGTTGCGAGCAAGTTTGATAGTAGAACGATTATAAATGAAATGGGAGCAGAACAGCTATTAGGAAGTGGTGATATGTTATTTCTCGAAAATGGTGCAAATCTTCTAAGACTTCATGGGGGGTTTGTTTCAGAAAAAGAAATAGAAAACGTGGTTAATTTTATCAACTCTCAGTCTACTAACGAAATACAAAAAGATATTTCTGCTGATATTGATTATGGAATGTCCAATGAATTTTCTTTTGAAAGTGATATAGCTAATTCAGATGAATTATATAATAAGGCCGTAAAAATAGTGCTAGACACCCAAAAAGCATCTACCAGCTTTATACAAAGACATCTTCAAATTGGTTACAATCGGGCTGCGAGAATAATTGAACAAATGGAAAAAGAAGGGATAATTTCTGAAGCTAATCATGTTGGTAAAAGATCGGTTCTTAAAAAAAGTGTTTAGGCTTATCTCAATATTTTTAATTATTTTTTCGATAACATCAAAAACCTCTGGCAATGAAAATAGTTTTTTAAAAGATAGTGCTACAAATTATCTTAATAAATTAAACGAATTTAGTTCTACTTTTCTTCAAATAAATAACAATGACACAAGTGAGGGTAAAATATATATAAAAGACAAAAATATCAGAATTGAATATACCTCTCCATCAAACATAATATTTATTATTAAAAATAATAAAGGAGTTTATTATAATGTTGATCTTGAAGAATTACAGTATTTTAATCCAAAAAAAACAATAGGTAGTTTTTTTATTGAGTTATTTCAAAATAAAAACTATTTAAATAACACCACCCCAACAAGAGGCGAGGGGTATCTTCAGTTTGAAAGAAAAGTTATAATTGAAGAACAAGAGTATAATGCAAAAATTGTTTTTGAGATTAATCCAATTCAGATAAGAAAAATTGAGGTTGTGGGTGAAAATGAGATAATCTCTTTTACAATTTTAAGCCCTATTTATAATATTAAAATAGACCAAAAGTTATTTAGTTTGGTCAATCCTCTTTTGGATTAGGTTTTAGAAATAATAACAATTGAGTTGTTTTTAATGGATGAAATAGTCAATGTTTTATCAATATTTTGAAGCTTTTGTCTTAATCTATAAAGATGGGACTCGACTGATTTACTAAAAGTATCCGGGGCTTGATTTAAAATTTGTTCACTTATTTGATTTTTGTTAACCTTCTTGTTTTCAAATAAAAAAGAAATGATTTTATATTCCGTCTCAGTTAAGTGGATTTTTTTATCATTTTTAGAATTAAGTAAAAAATTTTGGTTTATAATTTTTAGATGTTTATAAGTAATTTCATTTATTGAAAAAAAATTATCTATCAAAGTTTCAAATTCATAATAACCAATTGGATAAGATATTTTTGGAATATTTTTTTCAACAAAATACTGATCATAATTTTTGGGAATAAAAAAACATATATTTTTTTTTGAGTTATTTATGTCAATTTTATTTTTTTTTAAAAAATCATTAAGGTTAGTTTGTTTGTTAATTATAATTAGATTGTTTTGTGATTTTTCAAATTTTGAAAAATTTTTTTGTATAAATTCATGTTTTGAAGAATTAGATAAAAAATTTAGCAAATATGAATCATTGCTGTTTTCTTGAATAAATAAATTAATTTTCATTTATGAGTTTTCTTTCCCCAAAAAAATATGTGCCTATTCTTACAAAGGTTGAGCCGCACTCTAGTGCCATTTTATAATCACTGCTCATCCCCATGCTCAGATGTTTTAATTTATTTTTAATACTAATCTTTTTAAGAATCTTAAAGTGGGTTTCGGGATCTTCTTTTATTGGCGGAATACACATTAAACCTATAATATTTAGTCCAATTTCATATTGGCAATATGAAATAAATTTATCAACATCATTAATAGCTATTCCTGATTTTTGATCTTCATCGCCTGTGTTTACTTGTATGAAAAATTTTTTATTTTTACACAAGTTAATGTGTTTGGAAAATTCTTTAACCAAGCTGTATCTGTCAAGAGAATGAAAATAATCAAAAACCCCTAAAGCTTGCTTTACTTTATTTGATTGAAGCCCTCCCACCATATGAACTTTGATATTTGGAAAATTGTTTTTAATAGATGAAAACTTGAAAATCGCTTCCTGAACTTTATTTTCACCAAAATGAATGACACCATGTTTAATTGCTTGAATAATGACTTCGTAAGAGTGGGTTTTAGAAACTGCGATAATTTTGGGCGTTGTTCTTATGTCGTCACAATATTTATTTATAACAGCTTGGATTTTCGTGAAATTATGAGGGTTAAAGGTCATTGGTTTATTTTTTGTTGTATTTTTGCAACATTTATAAAAAAAATACATTAAAATTATAAAAAAATAAAGAAATTAAAGAAAAAATCGTTAATTAATGTGTCAATCGTGTGATTGGTTCACACGAATTAATGAATATTCATTAATAATTACAAAGGAGTAATTATGAAAAAAGAACTACTAGTTGCAACAGCTCTAGTGTCTTCTATGGGTCTAGTTGCTAATACTGCTAACGCAGCATCAGCTACTTTCTCAGGACATACAAGAGTTGGTGCTACAGGACAAGACTTAGACAGTGGTGCTACTGATACTTATGGTGCAACACAACTAGGTAAGTTCTCAGTTAGTCTTTCTGAAACAACAGATGCTGGTATGAAAATTTCAACAGGATTTGATTTGACAGACGAAAGTGACGGAGCAACTGATCCTAGTGGTCTAACTTTAACTTTTACTGATGGAAGTAAATTAGATTTAATCGAAGCTGGTAATGCTGCATCTTCTAAACTTGCAAGCGTTCCATCTGCGAGTGGTGAGCAAGGTGTTTCTGCAGGAACTTTAAACGCAGCTCCTGGTGCACTATCTTATGCTGATACTTCTGACGCTGTTGGATTTGAGTGGCATTCTGCTTCTGATGCATTTGGTATTGCTGGTTTAACAGCTGGTGTATCTGCTTCATTAAATGATGATGCTTCTGCAACTACAACTACAAACTCAACTCAAAATTCATACTCTATTGGTGTGTCTTATGTTACTGACTTAGGTGACTCTTCAGTTACTATTGGTGGTGGTATTTATGCTGCTGAAGGAACAAGCTCTTCAGCTAAAAAAGACGCTGCTAGTGCTGCTGCAGTTGCAATTAGTGCTGTAACTGGTGATCTAACTGTTGGTGTTGGTTTCGCAAGTGGAGACTTCATCAGAAATGGTGGATCAGATAGAGATGCTATGGATGTTGATGGTGCTGATTTCATGTCAGCTGGTGTTAAATACGTATCTGGAGATCTTACTTTTGCTCTAGGTGTTACTCAAGGTGAAGGAACTGATAACACAGTTGGACAAATTACAGACACTACAACTGATAAAAAAGAGAGTGTTGGAGCAAGTGTTGATTATGCTGTTGCTTCAGGTGTTACTGCAACTCTTGGTTGGTCAGACTCTGAAAGCGAAAACGAAGGCTCAATCCAAACTGGTAACAGTGGATCTGCTTGGTATATTGGCGCTACAGTTAGCTTCTAAGACTAACTTACTAAATTTTTATATAAAAGCGGCTTTAAATAGCCGCTTTTTTTTGTTTATTTTATGTTCTGTTTAGAATAATTAAATACTATGAAAATTTTTTCTATTTTTATCATTTTACTTATTTGTGTTTCTTGCAACAGTGATGTTAAAGACACTTCTGAGCTTTATGCTAAAAGCCAAAGTAGGGATGCTATTATTGAGAGATCTGGAACTACTTTTAGAGCAGGTTCAGATCCTGAAGATATGAAAATACAAATGCAGGACGCTCAAAATAGATTAAGAGCTGGTGGAGGTCTGTTGGGCAAAAAACCTGCTGACATTCTAAGTCTTGGAGGTGATAATAAGAGCAGTGCAAATGTTGCTGCAGTGGGACTACCTATAAACCCATACCTTTGGAGAGGAAGTTTAGAAACAATATCTTTTATGCCGCTAATGTCGGCCGATCCTTTTGCTGGAATTATAATTACTGAGTGGTACACTGATCAACAAAATGACAATGAAAGATGCAAATTAAATATATTTGTTAAAGGGGTAGAGCTTAAAACAGAAAACTTATCTGTTAGTTCTTTTTGTCAAAATTTAAACGCAAATGGAAACTGGGTAGATCAAAAAGTGAATGATGAAAATAACACCAAGCTTGAAAATGCAATTTTAAACAAAGCAAAAAAACTTAGATTGTCACAAAGCTAAAAGTGTCTGATCGATACAATCACAAAATTTCAGAGCCTTTTTGGCAAAACGAATGGTCTCAAAAAAAAGTTTTTGAAACTGAAAATGATTTAAATAAAAAAAAATACTATGTCTTAGAAATGTTTCCTTATCCATCAGGAAAGATTCACATGGGACATATTAGAAATTATACATTAGGCGATGTAGTTGCTAGATATAAAAAAATGCAGGGCTTTAATGTTCTTCATCCGATGGGCTGGGATGCTTTTGGCTTGCCAGCAGAAAATGCTGCAATGACTGAAAAAAAGAATCCAGAAGAGTGGACTTACTCTAACATTGGCGTAATGAGAAACCAGCTGAAATCAATGGGGCTGTCTATTGACTGGAGAAGAGAAATAGCCACCTGTCACCCTGATTATTATAAACATGAACAGTCTTTTTTTATAGATCTTTTTAACAATGGGCTGGCTTATAAAAAAAACTCTTTGGTTAATTGGGACCCTATCGATAAAACTGTTTTGGCCAACGAACAAGTTATTGATGGAAGAGGTTGGAGATCTGGGGCTTTGGTTGAACAAAAACATTTATCTCAATGGTTTTTAAAAACCAGCGCTTATTCTAATGAATTGCTTGCTGATATTGAGAAGTTAGATAATTGGCCAAACAAAGTTAAAATTATGCAATCTAATTGGATTGGAAAATCAGAAGGACAACAAATAAAATTCAAAATTTCTCAAAACAACACTACCAATATTGAATATATAGAAATATATACAACAAGAGCAGACACGCTTTTTGGAGCATCTTTTTGTGCACTATCTACACAACACCCGCTTTCAATTCATTTGGCAAAAAGTGATAATAAATTAAATCAATTTATCGAAGAAAACCAAAACAAAGATCCCGATAAAGAAAAAAATGGATATAAAACAAAATTATATGTTGAGCACCCGCTTAAAAAAGATCTTGAAATACCGGTATTTGTGGCAAATTTTATTCTTATGGATTATGGGTCGGGTGCTATATTTGGTTGTCCAGCTCATGATCAAAGAGATTTGGATTTTGCGATAAAATATAATTTAAAAATTTTACCGGTTATTCTTCCCAAAAACACCAAAAAAGAAAATTTTAAAATCAATAATGTTGCCTATACAGAAGATGGAACTTTAATAAATTCATACTTTTTAGATGGGTTAAGCATAAAAGATGCACAAGAAGCAGTTTATAAAAAACTTAAAGATAAAAACCTTTCAACAAAAAAAACAAATTTTAAATTAAGAGATTGGGGACTTTCAAGACAAAGATATTGGGGCTGTCCTATACCTATGCTTTATAGAGAAGATGGGTCAATTGTTCCTGTGGATAAAAATGATTTGCCTGTTAAGCTCCCAAAAATCAAATTTATTTCGGAAGGCGGCAATCCTTTAAATACAATTGAAAACTGGAAAAACACAACATGTCCTTTAACAGGAATGAAAGCTAAAAGAGAAACCGATACTTTTGATACGTTTTTTGAATCTTCATGGTATTTTTTAAGATATTGTAATCCAAGAAGTGAGGAGGCTTTGGAAAAAGATAAAATTGATTATTGGATGCCAGTAGATCAATATATTGGCGGTGTTGAACACGCGATACTGCATCTTCTTTACTCTAGGTTTTTTGTAAAAGCATTGAGAGATCTAAAATATTTTAATTTTGATGAACCTTTTCAAGGACTGTTTACTCAAGGAATGGTTACTCACCAAACCTACAAGTTAAATAAAAAATGGCTTTCCCCTGAAGAAGTTAGATATGATGAGATTCAAAAAAAATATCTTAATGAAAAGAATGTAGAAGTTGAAGTGGGAAAAATAGAAAAAATGAGCAAATCAAAAAAAAATGTGGTTGATCCAACAGAAATTATTAAAACTTATGGAGCTGACACTGCAAGATGGTTCATGCTTTCAGACAGCCCGCCAGAAAGAGATTTAGAGTGGACAGATGTTGGAATAAGTAGTTCGTATAAATTTATAAATAGAATTTGGAGAATGGTTTCAGGTGTTGTAGATGGAGACAAATCTGGCTACTCAGATGATAACAATAAAAATCTAAACTCAAAACTTAATACATGTATAATTAATATTGAAAAAAATGTAGAGGAATTTCATTTTAATAAATCCATAGCAAACATTTATGAGCTAGTTAATAACATTCAAAAAGCTGTTGAAAACAAATCTGCAAGCTATGAAGGTTTAATCGATCTTTTTAAAAAAATGTCTCTAATTTTGCAACCTTTTGTGCCGCACCTAAGTGAGGAAATTTGGAGAAAGGTGGGTGGAAAGGGGCTAGCAGTTTCTCAAAAATGGCCAGAAAAAACTAAAGAGGTGATTGAAACAAATACAAAAACAGCAATACAAATTAATGGCAAAACAAGACTAATTATTAGTTTGCCTAGGAAATATAAAGAAAATGAGGTGTTTGAAGTAATAAAAAACGATAAAAAAATTGATAAATATATTAAAAATAAAAAAATAAAAAAAATCATATTTGTTCCTGAAAAAATATTAAATATAGTAGTTTAATCTATGAAAAAAATATTATTTTTATTAATCGCAGCCAGTCTTTTGACCAATTGTGGTAGCTTTGACTATGTATATGAAACAAAGTTTGCAAAAAGTGATTTAAAAAATAACACACAAATTTTCATTAATGGCGATAGATCTGACATAATCTATAATAAGCTGGTAGATAAAATTGGCAACAGCTCTGGAAACAAAGAATATACACTTTTTTTAAATTCAATTCAAACTGAAGCACCAGAGATAACCTCAAAAGATGCAACTGCTTCAAAATTTAGTATAGAATTTTCGATAGATTATACCTTAAATAGCAATCTTTTAAATTGTGATATTAAGAAAACAACTATAAACACTAGAAGTTTTTATAATTCAAAGTCTGAAGGCTTCAGTTTTGGAACTGATTTATCTAAAAAAGAATCTATTGAAAAAAACTTAAATAGCAATATCGAGACTTTTTTTAAAGAATTGCTGGGCGGTGTTAAAAATTTAGCTTGCATTAACTAAATGAAGCTAGACTATCAGAGTATTCTGGACGAGAATAGTTCCTGCCTCAATAAAAAAATTTATTTACTTTTTGGTGATGAGGTTGGATTAATTTCAAATCTATCTAAAATAATTTATTCAAAAAATAAAGATAACTCTGAAATAATATATTGGGATTCTAAAAAAGATAAGACAGACTTAAAAGATTTACTCCTGGAAAAATCTCTTTTTTCTAAAAATAATTTTATAATAATAAAAAATCCAAAGGAAGAATTGCTAAAAACAATATCTGAAGCAGAGCTTTTTGACTCTAAAATAGTAATACAAGGGGTTGGAATAAAGGCCAATTCAAAATTAAAAATCTACTTTGACAACCATTCTGATTATGCCAGCATAGCTTGTTATTCTTTAGATTCAAAAAAAGTTAAAATTTTAATAAATTCTTTTTTAAATAATCACAATATAAAAATGAGCAACGATTCTTATTGGTATCTTTTAGAAAATATAACTTATGACTTTCTTTCAATTCAAAACGAGCTTGATAAACTACTATCTTTAAAAGAGAGGGGTGTTACCATTGGTGACTTAAAAAAACTATTGTTTAACGGGGCCTTGATAAACTCGGAAAATTATTTTTTTTATGCGGTTGAAAAGAAAAGTTTAAACATGTTCAAGGAAATTATTTCACACAATATTAGCACAACAGAGAGTTATGAAATTTTAAATTCAATTAAAAAGTTTTTGGGAATTTTATCAAAAACTTTTTTAGATCTTGAAAAAAACTCTATGGATGAGTCAATTAGTAAAAACTTCCCAAGATATTTGTTTATGAAAAAGGCCATTTTTAAACAAACTTTAAAAAAATGTGACATGGTTAAAATAAACAAAACCTATAACATAGTTGGAAGGGCAGAATCTTTATTACGAACAAATTCTAGTCAACATAAAGAAATTCTAGAAAGAATGCTATTAAATATAGGTAGGGTTTTAAGCTAGACTTTTTTTAATCTTTTCATTATGTCATCTAGCTGATCTAAGTCTGAATAATAAAGCGTTATTGATCCAGAAGAGCCCTCTTGGTTAAAATGAATTGATGTTTTAAGGCCTATTTTCTCTGAAAGCTCTTTTTCTAAATCAACTATGTTGGCATCTTTGGTGAGTTTGGGTTTTTTGTTATTTCTTTTTTTGTGTTGTGCAGATGTTTTTTCTACTTCTCTCACGCTTAATTTTTTATCTATAATTTCATTTGCTAGCTCTAAAGCGTTGGGAACTCCTATAAGAGCTCTCGCGTGTCCCATGGAAATTTTTTCTTGTTCAATTAATTTCAAAATCTCTTCGTCTAAATCCAAAAGTCTTATCATGTTAGATATGTGGCTTCTGCTTTTTGAAACGAGACTTATTAAGTCATTATAATTTGAATTACTTTGCTTTAACAAAACTTTGTATGCTTTTGCCTCCTCTACTGGATTAAGGTTTTCTCTTTGAATGTTTTCTATTAGTGCAATTTGCATAACCTCTAGATCTGAAATATTTTTTATTACTACCGGGAGATCGTGAACCCCCGCGATCTGAGCTGCCCTCCACCTTCTTTCACCTGCAACTATTTCATAAGAATCTTGGTTTGTTTTTCTTACAATAATTGGTTGGAGTATTCCTTTTGATTTAATTGATTTTGCAAGCTCTTCAAGTTCTTGTTCTTTAAAGTTTTTTCTTGGTTGGTTTTTGTTGGACCTAATTGATGTGATTGGAACAATATTAATATTGCTGCTGTCAGTTTTTTCAACATCTTTTCTGGAAGACAACAATGAGGCGAGCCCCCTTCCTAGTTTATTATTTTCATTATTCATAGTTTCATTATTGATTAAAAATAACCTCTTTGGCAAGCTCAATATAAGCTTTTGATCCCAGACATGAAATATCATACACAAGAGCTGGCTTTCCATGACTTGGCGCCTCTGATATTCTAACATTTCTTGGGATTATTGTTTTATAGACTTTTGAACCAAAGTGATTTCTAACATCCCTTTCAACCAGATCACTAAGTGAGTTTCTTTTGTCGTGCATTGTTAAAACAACCCCTTCTATTTCTAATGATTTATTAAAACCATCTTGAATGGCATTAATAGTTTTAACCAAAGAGCTTAACCCCTCTAAAGCAAAAAATTCGCATTGTAATGGAACTATTACAGAGTTTGATGCAACAAGACTATTAATTGTTAATAATCCAAGCGCTGGTGGACAATCAATAAAAATAAAATCATATCCGATTATTTTATCTAAAATATTTTTAATTCTGCCTTCCCTGTTTTCTATATTTGCCAGCTCGACTTCCGAAGCAGCAAGATCAATTGTTGATGGAATTATATCTAAGTTTGGAATCAGAGTTTTTTTTATTGCGCTCTCTTTAAAAAGGTTTTTTGATATTAAATCATATAAAGACGGGCTTCTTTCATCTTCTTTTATGCCAATTCCGGTGCTTGCATTGCCCTGCGGGTCCGCATCAACTATTAACGCCCTTTTATTAATTGCCACCATTGCTGTGGCAAGATTGATTGTTGTTGTGGTTTTGCCAACGCCGCCTTTTTGATTTGTTATAGAAATAATTTTAGTCATATTTATTTAAGCTTGTAACAATAATTATTTTTCCTCTTTTGTCTGAAATGCTATTTTTTATATTATAGTTAAACTTCCAATATTTTTTTGCAATATTTATCTCGTCAAAAACAGATGATCCCTTTAAAAAAATAAGTTTTGTTTCTTTTTTTAAAAACCTAAAAGAGTACAAAAACAGGGTGTTTAAATTTGCTAAAGCCCTAGCAGTGACAAAATCATATTTTTTTAATGGTATTTTTTCTACTCTTTCGTGAAAAATTTTAACATTAATTTTGCATTTCTTGCATACGCTCGTGATAAATTTTATTTTTTTAGAATTTGAATCTACTAAAGACACTTTGTTATAACCATATATTGACAATATGATCCCTGGCAAACCAGCACCAGTTCCCATGTCTAAAATTGACGATGATTTATTTTTAAACAAATTATGCAGCTGTATACTATCTAATACATGGCTTTTCCAAGGATTATGAAGTGTTGAGGGTCCAACAATATTTGTATGGGAGTTGTAGGAGCGTGCTTCATTGATAAAATCTTCAATTTTGAATATTTGATTTTTTGTTAGATTAAAATCATTGATTATTTTTTTTTTATAAAACAATTAAACAACAACCTTGTAATTTTTTGATTTTTTTACATATCTTAAAAGTGTTATTAAGGCCGCAGGAGTAATTCCTGAAATTCTTGATGCTGCTGATAGTGTTGGGGGTCTAACTTTGTTTAGTTTTTCAACAACTTCATTGGAAAGGCTGGCTATAGTAGAATAATTAATGTTTTTAGGTAGAATAAGATTTTCATCTTTTTGGTAATCTTTTATATCCTCTTTTTGTCTTAATAGATAAGATTCATATTTAGATTCAGTTTCAATCAGATGTCTGTTGTCCAGACTTACGTGGTTTAGTTCAGGCCATATTTTAACAATAGTTTCAAAATTGTAGTCTTTATAAGAAAGAAGGTTGTATGCTGTTCTTCTTTTTCCATCAAGTTTTATCTTAATTCCTTTTTCTTTTAACTTTGTAGGGGTAATTGATAGTTCACGAACATTGTTAAAATCTTTTTTTAATGATTGCAGTTTTTTCAAAAAAATTTTATTTCTATTGGTTGATACACAACCAATTTGAACACCTAGAGGTGTAAGCCTCTGGTCTGCATTGTCGGCCCTTAATGTCAATCTATATTCAGATCTTGATGTAAACATTCTGTAGGGCTCTGATGTCCCCTTTGTAACCAAATCATCTATAAGCACTCCTATATATGCGTCAGACCTGTTCAAGATAAAGTTTTTATGGTTTTTACAGTTGTTAATAGCTGCATTAATTCCAGCAATTAAACCTTGAGCTGCAGCTTCTTCATACCCAGTAGTTCCGTTTATTTGTCCTGCAAGAAATAAATTGCCTATCTTTTTTGTTTGTAAATTATGGGTTAGTTGTTGGGGGTTAATATAGTCATATTCAATAGCATATCCGGGTTTTAGTATTTTAGCATTTTCTAATCCATTAATAGATGAAATAAATTCTTTTTGTATGTTTTCTGGTAAAGATGTTGAAATGCCATTGGGGTAAACTACCTCTGATTTTAATCCTTCTGGTTCCAAAAAAACTTGGTGTGAATTCTTATTGTAAAACTTAACAACCTTATCTTCAATTGATGGGCAGTATCGAGCACCCATTGCATTAATCTTTCCTGAGTACATGGGTGAAAGTTTTAAGTTGTCATTGATAATTTTATGGGTTTTCTTATTGGTGTGCGTAATATAACAAGATATCTGTTCTCTGTGGATAACACTGTTGATAAATGAGAAAGGTGTAGGAGTTTTATCAGGAAGTTGCTCCTCTAAATTATTGAAATTAATAGATTTTTTATCAATTCTTGCTGGCGTTCCCGTCTTAAGTCTGCCTATTGAAAACTTTAGTGACTCGATTGTTTTAGCTAGTTTGACTGATGGTTTATCTCCAATTCTTCCTGCTGGAATTGATTCGTTTCCAATCTTAATCATGCCTCTTAGGAAGGTTCCTGTGGTTAAAACTACTGATTTTGACAAAAGCCTTTCACCTGAACTTAAACTGACCCCGTGGATTTTTTCATCGTTAATTATTAGCCCATCAACACTTTCTTGAAGAATTTCTAGATTTCTTTGATTATTAAGTGTTTTTTGAATAAACTTCTTATATAGATATCTGTCAGCTTGAGATCTTGGGCCCCTTACTGCGCTGCCCTTACTTGAGTTGAGCATTCTAAATTGTATTCCAGCATAATCAATTGCCCTTCCCATAACCCCATCTAATGCATCAATTTCTCTAACAAGGTGCCCCTTCCCAAGGCCTCCGATTGATGGGTTGCATGACATTTCTCCAATTTTTGTAATATCATGGGTAATTAATAATGTTTTAGCGCCCATTCTTGCTGCAGCAGAGCACGCCTCTGTTCCTGCATGACCGCCCCCTATAACAATAACGTCATATGATGTTCTTTTTTTCACGTGAAACTACTTTCCAATACAAAAATCATTGAATATTATACCTAATATTTCTTCAATATCAACTTTTCCAGTAATTTTAGAAACCTCTCTAAGAGAAAGCCTTATTTCCTCAGCAAAAATATCAATATTTACTGAGTTTTTAGATTTTTCAAGGTGATATAGTGTTTTTTTTAGTATAATGCGATGTCTTTCACGTGAAACACCTTCGTTATGACCAAGGCCTTTTCTAATTATCTTTTTACTTATAGATTTTAACATTTTTGATACTCCCTTTCCCGTTTTAGAAGATATACTATGATTAATGTTTTTGTATTTGCCTTTATATATGTCATTTTTAGACTTGATTATAATTTTGTTTTTAATGTTTTTATATTCTTTAATTTCACTTAGTTTATTAATGAAAACAAGATTAACATCCGAAACAGAAGAAAGGGTTAATGTCTTTTTGATTCCAATTTGCTCAATCAAATTTTTAGAGTTTCTAATGCCGGCTGTGTCATAAAATTTGACTGGAAAACCAAGAAAATCGGTATAAAGCTCAATTACATCCCTGGTGGTTCCGGGCATATTAGTAACTATTGATATGTCTCTTTTAGCAATATTGTTTATAAAGCTAGATTTTCCTGAATTAGGAGATCCTATGATAGACACAATAAAGCCAGATCTAATTTTCTCACCAACACCATCGTCATCCAAAAATTTATAAATTTCATTAATTAAGTTCTCTATTTGTTCTTTTGTGCTTTCTATAAGGTTTTTGGGGATTTCTTCTTCTACAAAATCTATGGCGGCCTCTAGATTTGCTAGTATTTTTTTTATATTTTTTGCCCATTTGTTAATTTTCTTACTCATGGCTCCATTTAGGTGGTTTATTGCCTGCTTTCTTTGTTCTTCTGTTTCTGCACTAATTAGATCTGCTATTGCTTCAACTTGGGTCAAATCAAGTTTGTTGTTTTCAAATGCTCTTTTTGTAAACTCACCAGGGCCTGCCATTCTGTGGTTTTTAAACTCACCTAACCTGTTTAGAGTTTTTTCTATTACTGCCTGGCTACCATGCAAACTTATTTCAAACATATCTTCGCCAGTATAAGATTTGGGCGACTTGTAAAAAACTGTTATAGTGCTGTCTATTTCTTTGTTTTTTTTATCTAAAATTGTATTTTTATATGAGATGTTTTGTTTAAAAATTCTTCTGGTTGATATTTTTTTGAGTGTTTTCTCAGCGTTTGGTCCTGACACACGCACAACAGCTATTGCAGATTTTCCGCTTGCAGTAGATAGTGCAAAAATTGTATCTTTAAACGATTTCATTTTTAATTAATTATGGGAAATAAACATAACATAGAAACAAGTCCATTACTTTCAGATAGTCCTGGGATGGGTTGGAATTTTGATAACACATATTTATCACTAGGAGACGAGTTTTTTTCAGTGGCGCCTCCAACAAAGTCTAAAAACCCTGCTCTTGTGCTTTTAAACAATGAATTGGCAAGTGATTTAGATCTTTCCTTTAGTGGTGTCTCAAGTGAATACTTGGCGTCTATTTTCTCTGGAAATCATCACTTAAAAGGATCTGAGTTTATATCACAAGCCTATGCAGGACATCAGTTTGGTCATTTCTCCATTTTGGGCGATGGTCGTGCTACTCTGGTTGGGGAACATGTAACAAAAAAAAACACAAGGTTTGATATACAACTTAAGGGCGCGGGAAAAACTCCTTACTCAAGACAAGGTGATGGCAGGGCGGGCCTTGGTCCTGTTTTAAGAGAATATATAATTAGTGAAGCAATGGATAGTTTAAACATTTCCACCTCAAGAAGTTTGGCAGTGACTTCAACGGGTCAAAAAATATATAGAGAATCTGAGCATCAGGGGGCTATATTAACAAGGGTTAGTTCAAGTCATATAAGAGTAGGAACGTTTGAATACTTGGCAGCAATAAATAATTTTGACGGTTTAGAGAGGCTTTTAAACTACACAATAAACAGACATTTCCCAGAGCTAAGTTCTGCTGAAAACAAGGCTCTTTCTGTTTTGGGTTTGGTTATAGATAAACAAATAGACTTGGTTGTGGAGTGGATGAGGGTGGGGTTTGTACATGGGGTTATGAATACCGACAATGTTTCTGTATCCGGTGAAACAATAGACTACGGCCCTTGCGCGTTTATGAACTCTTATAACCCAAAAACTGTTTTTAGTTCTATAGATTTAAATGGGAGATATTCTTTTGGAAACCAACCAACAGTTACATATTGGAACATGATTAAGTTCGCCGAGTCATTATTGCCAATAATTAATCCTGATCCCAAAAAATCAGCTTTGGCTGCACAAAAAAAATTAGATTGTTTTTCAAAAAAATTCTCTAAAAAATGGGGGGCAATGATGCTTAAAAAAATTGGGATTCAAAACAACAAAGAGGGCGACCTGGGGTTGTTAAAAAAGTTGCTTGAAATTATGGATAAAGAAAAATTAGATTATACAAACACGTTTACTGATTTGTATAATATTAATAATCAAAATCTAAAAAACCCCTCTCTGTTTAAATGGGCGCAAGAGTGGTTAAGTCGTGTTAAAAAAGAATATAAAAATATTGAGCATGCTTTTGAGCTTATGAAGAAAACCAACCCATATATAATTCCAAGAAACAATAAGGTTGAAGAAGTGCTTCTAAGCGCTATTAACCACCAGGATTATTCTCCTTTAAAAAAATTTTTAATATATTTAAAAAAACCTTATGAACACAAAAAGGGGTTAGAAGAATATTGCTCCGTTCCAGTTGGTTTTGATAATAAATATAAAACATTTTGTGGAACCTAATTAAACCTATATAAGGTAAAAATCAAAAACATGTATAAAAAAATTGTTATAAACCAAGTAGGTGCGCCAGAAGTTTTAAAGGTTGTTGAGTATACTTTAAATGAAAACATGCTTCGTCCACACGAGATTAGAATTAAACACCTTTCTATAGGGGTAAACTTTATTGATACCTATCATCGCTCAGGGCTATATCCTGCCAAACTTCCAATAACGCCTGGTTTAGAGGCGGTTGGCGAGGTTGTTATGGTTGGAAACAAGGTTAAAAGGTTTAGGGTTGGGGATAGGGTTGGATACTGCGCGCCTCCTTTAGGGGCCTATTCAGAGGTTAGAGACTTTCCAGAAGAAAAAGCGTTCTTAATTCCTAAAGAAATATCAAGTGATGATGCTGCTTCAATTTTGTTAAAGGGTATGACCGTTGAATATTTGTTTAATAGAACTTATAAAATTAAACCTGGTGATACGGTTTTGTTTCATGCAGCAGCTGGGGGCGTTGGTTTAATTGCGTGTCAGTGGGCGCGATCTATAGGTTGTAAATTAATAGGCACAGTTGGTAATGAGGAAAAAGAAGAGGTTGCAAAAAAAAACGGTTGCTCACATGTTATAAACTACACAAAGGAAGATGTTGTTAAAAGTGTAATGGAAAAAACTGATGGCAAAGGGGTTGCTGTAGTTTATGATGGTGTTGGAAAAGATACGTTTGATATATCTATAGACTGTCTATCAAAAAGGGGTTTGTTTGTTTCCTTTGGTAATGCCTCTGGAATGACGCCCGTTACAGATCTTTTTAAGTCGTTTCATCCAAAAAACCTTTTTTTTACAAGGCCTAGTTTGATGGTTTATAATGAAAGCAGGGAAGAACTAGAAAAAAGTTCGGACACGCTATTTAGAATGATTTTAGAAAAGAAAATTCAAACACTTATATCACAAAGATACAGTTTATTAGATGCAACAAGGGTCCACAAAGATTTGGAGTCTAGAAAAACTTTTGGATCTCTTATAATAAAACCTTGATTATTTTGTGCCCATACTTTGAAAAAAGTCTTGATTGTTTTTTGTTGGCTGCATTTTATCAAGCAAAAATTCCATTGCTTCTGTTGTGCCCATTGGGGCTAATATTTTTCTTAGAATAAATATTCTCGAAAGATCGTCTTTTTCTAATAATAGTTCCTCTTTTCTTGTTCCAGATTTTCCAATGTCTATTGCGGGATAGGTTCTTTTTTGACTTAGTTTTCTATCTAAACATATCTCGCTATTTCCTGTTCCTTTAAATTCTTCAAAAATTACTTCATCCATTCTGCTCCCGGTGTCTATCAGGGCTGTTGAAATAATTGTAAGAGAACCCCCTTTTTCAACATTCCTCGCGGCCCCAAAAAACCTTTTAGGTCTTTGAAGAGCGTTGGCATCAACGCCTCCTGTAAGAACCTTCCCGCTTGAAGGAACAACTGTATTATATGCTCTACCAAGCCTTGTAATTGAATCTAAAAGTATTACAACATCGTTTTTATGTTCAACTAATCTTTTTGCTTTTTCTATAACCATTTCTGCTACTTGAACATGTCTTGATGCTGGTTCATCAAATGTAGAGCTTATGACCTCTCCTTTGACAGATCTAGCCATGTCAGTAACCTCTTCGGGTCTTTCGTCAATTAACAAAACTATTAATTTTGTATCAGGATTGTTTTGAGTAATAGCATTTGCAATTTTTTGCATTATTATTGTTTTTCCAGTAAAGGGTTGAGCAACTATTAATTGTCTTTGTCCTTTTCCCAAAGGCGCAACAATATCTATAATTCTTTCAGTTAGATCTGGGGTGGGCTTATCTTGTTCTAAAATAAATCTAGACTCAGGATACAAAGGAGTTAAATCTTCAAAATTTATTCTATTTCTTATCCCGTCTGGATTATCATTATTTATTGTATTAATTTTAATTAGTGCAAAATACCTTTCATTATTTTTTGGTGCTCTTATTTCTCCTTCTACACTATCACCCGTTCTTAGACTAAACTTTTTAATTTGACTGGGACTAACATATATATCATCTGGTCCTGGTAAATAGTTAGATTGTGAAGATCTTAAAAAACCAAAACCATCTTGCATTATTTCAATAACCCCGCCACCATTAATAGATGATCCATCCTGAGCAATTTTTTTTAAAATTGCAAACATCAAATCCTGTTTTCTATATGAAGAAGGACTTTCTATTTTAAGCTTTTCAGCTTCTTTAATTAAATCTTCAGGATCCTTTTTTTTTAAATCTTTTAAATTCATGGAAATTATTGTTGAGGAAGTTTGTAATTATAAATTTTTATCACAAATGTCAAAATATATTTTAAATATATTTATTTAAATATATTTAATATTTGATGTAGTTGGGCCTCTGAATTGGTTTAATTCTTAAATTTTACCATAAAAGTTAACATTTTTTGTATTTGAATAACTTTATAAACATCTGGCTAAAAACCTTAATAATTTGATTTTTTATATGAAATAATTGAATTTTTTTGCCACAAAAAATAAACAGAAAACAAAAGCAATTCTAATAAAAGACATATACATAATAAAGAATAACTTTTTACATAGATAACAAAAACCTTATAAACTATGAATAAAGTTTATAAAAAACAAGGCAATTAACAAAAAAAATTAATAATGTTAATAAGTATTATAATTATCAACAAACTTATCATAGGTTAAATGTTTATTTTAGCATCAACTAGTAAATCTAGAAAAAAAATTTTAGATAACTGTAAGCTTCAATATATTTGTAAAAAACCCAGATGTAATGAAGAAATAATCAAAAAAAAACTTATGAAAAAAAGCTTAGACCCAGAAAAAATATCATTAAGGCTGGCTATGGAAAAAGCCAAGAGTATTAGCAGAATGAACAAAAAAATTATAGTGGTGGGATCTGACACAGTAATTGATTTTGAAGGCAGTGTTATCGATAAAGCAAAAAACATGAGTGAGGCCTATACAAAAATAGAAAAGCTTTCTGGGAAAAAACATACGATTATATCTTCTGCAGCCGCTTATTTTGATTCAAAACTTGTTTGGAAGGTTAGTGAAAAAACATTAGTCTTCATAAAATGTTTAGAAAAAAAAGAAATAAAAAAATATTTAAAAATCCACGGCAGAGGAGTTTTAGAATCCGCAGGCTGTTATAAAATCGAAAATCAAAATAACTTGATTGAAAAAATAGAAGGTGATTTTTTTAATGTTATGGGCTTCCCACTTTTCCCCTTTTTAAATTTTTTAACCCTAACAAATAACAAAAAAAATGTCATTTAAAGAAAATAAAGATGCTTTTGTTGTAGGCGACAATGTTAGTAAAAGTCTTTCACCAACTATTTTTAAATACTGGTTTTCCAAATATAAAATTTTAAGTAATTATACTTTTTTAGAAACAAATAAAAACAAAGCAAAAGAAGAAATTCTTTTAAAGCTCAAAAACAAAAACATACGTGGCTTTAACGTTACTATTCCTTTTAAGGAGTTTTTGTTAGACTTTGTGCATTCTTTAGATCCAGACGCTGCTTCAATAGGCGCTGTTAATTGTGTATCAATAAAAAACGAGCAGATTTTTGGCCAAAACACGGATTGGACAGGTTTTTTAAAAACACTTAACAGAGCTGGGTTTGAAACAAACAAAAACAAGTCTGCTGCTATTATTGGGTTTGGAGGCGCCGCTAAAGCAATATTATACGGATTATTAAAAACTGATTTACAATCAGTTTATATTTTTAATAGAACCAACTTAGAAAAAAGGGGGCTGCTCGAAGACAACAAAATAACCTTATTGTCGTTAAACGATCTTACAAAACACCTGAATGACGTGTCTCTTATTATAAACACCATTCCAATAAATTGTTTAAAAGGTTTTAACAAAAACAAACTTCCATCAAACAAAACTATAGTTGATATAGTTTATTCACCAAAAGAAACAGATTTTTTAAAGTCTTTTAACAGCAGTAATAAAAAGATATATGGAATTGACATGCTTGTCTTTCAAGCTGCAGAAAGCTTTAAACTCTGGTATGGTTTTTTGCCAGAAGCCGATCAAGAACTTTTCACATTATTAGAAAAAAAAATAAAATGATAGTAGTTGGCCTTACCGGAGGAATTGCTAGTGGAAAATCTACAATAATAAAACTAATCAGAAAAAAAAATATACCAGTACATGATTCTGATCTTTGTGTTAAAAGAATCTATCAAAAACCATCAGACAGCCTTTTGTTTTTTTTAAAAAAAATAGGTCTTAAGCGGGCTATAAAAAGAAGAAAAATTGACAGAAAAAAAATTAGCAACATTGTGTTTAAAAACAAAACAATACTTTATAAGCTTGAACAACACATGCACATGAAAATTGAAGTTTCAAGAAACAGATTTTTAAAGAAGCAAAGAAAACAAAGAAAAAAAATGGTGTTTTTGGACATACCCTTGCTTTTTGAAAAAAAATTAGATTATTTGTGTGACTATACTTTCTTACTATTTTGTCCTATAAAAATAAGAAAAAAAAGGGCGTTATCAAGAAGGGGGATGAATATTAAAAATTTCGAGAGGATAACAAAAATTCAACTTCCTGATAAAACCAAAATAAAAAAAGCTAACTATGTTTTTAATACCTCAAAAAGCATTACCAGGACAAAAATCGATATTTTTGAGGCAATTAAAAAAATAAACAAAAAAAGGCTTCATGAGAGAAATAATATTAGACACTGAAACAACCGGATTAGATTTTAAAAGGGGAGACAGGGTAATAGAAGTAGCCTGCATTGAGCTTTTCAACCACATTCCAACAGGAAAAACTTTACAATTTTATTGCTCAACAGAAAAAAAAATAGATGAACAGGCATCGAGGGTCCACGGTCTTACAAATGCTTTTTTAAAAAAATTTCCCCCTTTTGAAAAACAGGCCAAAAACCTTTTAGCTTTTATTGGAGATGATCTGCTTGTAATTCATAATGCAGATTTTGACCTAAACTTTATTAACAATGAACTAGTAATAAGCGGGCTTTCAAAAATAAAAAATAAAGTTCTAGACACCGTGTCGTTTGCCAGAAAAAAACTTGATACTAGAAGCGCAAGTCTTGATTATTTATGTAAGCGGTTTTCCATAGACACCTCGGCACGGAAATTTCATGGCGCATTGCTAGACTGTGAACTGCTTTCAGAGGTTTATATTGAGCTTTTAGGAGGAAGACAAAAAAAACTAGATCTTCAGAAATCTAAAAACACCCCCGACAAACCAAATGAAAAAAAAGATTTTGGTAAACACAAAAACACCCAAATTAAACTTTCTAAAGAAACCATTGATAATCACAAAGCTTTTGTTGGCAAAATTAATAACTCGATTTGGAAAAAAATTAATTACTAATAACCAACTATGAGCATATGTGTTGTTTATCCATCCGGCAAACTTGGGGACCTTATTTGGCACCTTCCTTTTTTTAAACACATCTCTAGCCACACAAAACAAAAAGTATACCTCATAACAAGATCTTCAACCAGATCAAAACAGCTTTTAAAAAATGAAACATACATCAAAGACATATTTTATAATGAGTTTAAAAAAGGAACAACAAACTACTTTTTAGAAGTATTAAAGATTAAAAATTTTTTTAAACAACAAAAAATCAAAGAAGTTTGGATACTTGATAAAATTTCAAGACCTGCCATAGCAGCAAAAATTTCAGGAATTAAAAAAATTTATGGTTATGGGGTTGGGGCACAAAACTTCTATATAACAAACAAAAGCCGTTTATCAAAAAAAGATCTTTTTTTACATTATATTGAAAGGGGGGTTAAATTTTTTAAAACAAT
>CETH01051886.1_pt1 | contig 31841 bp, 25 predicted proteins | sample 361461 | NCBI WGS metagenome assembly CETH01 (sample SAMEA2622695, study PRJEB7988) | marine metagenome | isolation source: saline water (ENVO:00002010), including
CGCTTGATAGTTGGATTAACAGATCCTCTACCACAAGAATGTTAGAAGAATTTATTGACCCTACAAATTTTCCAAATTGGCTTACAGAAGATGACTTAGATTATTTTGTTCAAAATTTTACCGCTAGCGGTTTTCGAGGACCTTTAAATAGGTACAGAAATTCCGAAAAAGATTTCTATGATTTGCCTTTAATGGGTGTAGCCAGAATAAAACAGCCAAGTTGTTTTATCGCCGGATCTAAAGATGTTGTACGTTCATTTGTGCCAGGAAAAGATGTTTACGAAGGTGTGGATGAGCTATGTGATGATATGCGTATTTTTAAAATAGTCGAAGGGTCTGGGCACTGGGTACAGCAGGAAAACCCTAAAGAAGTTAACAGTGCATTAATCGAATTTTTAAATACAATGAAATAATTCACAATGAAATTAATCCGATTAATATTTTCCATTAAAAATGTGCCCACAGTTAAATGGAGTTCAACCCATCCTCTTAACTATAAACCTAGATTTAATACTTTATTTTTTTTAAGTTTAGGAGTTTTCTTATTTGGTTTAGGTGACGCTATTCTAATAAGTAGTAGTATCGGAGTTAGCCCTTGGACTGTCCTTGCTCAAGGTATCTCTAACATTACGAATTTATCAATTGGCACATCTACTTTCATCATAAGTATTGCAATATTAATATTATGGATTCCCTTAAAACAACAACCTGGAATAGGAACAATATTGAATGCCATCATTATTGCTGCAGCAATAGATTTAACTCTACCTTATCTCTCACATCCTTCATCATATCCAATTCAAGTATTTCAAGCTATCATAGGAATTCTAGTGACTGGGCTAGGAAGTGGTACTTATTTAATCGCGAACTTAGGAGCAGGTCCACGAGACGGATTGATGGTAGGCTTACAGAAAAAAACAAACATGCCTATTGCAATTGTGAGAACAATTTTAGAAATCACTGCTGTAACATCAGGATGGATATTAGGAGGTATAGTGGGATTAGGTACAGTACTATTCGTTTTTGGAATAGGACCATCTATAGCCATTGGATTAATTGTAGTCGAAAAAATATTTCCAAAACCTTAAACTAAAAAGGCATATTGCTATTTCTTAGCCAGTCTCTACAATCTCGCCAGTCAGGTACAAATTGTGAGACTTTATCCCAATATTTATACGAGTGATTGTGTTCTAACATATGACATAACTCATGAAATATAACGTAGTCAATGACTTTATATGGCGCAAGAACAATACGCCAATTATATGAAATTTCACCCTTAACTGAACAGGAACCCCAGCGTGATTTATAATCTTTTATTTTTATAGATACAGGTGAAACTCCAACTATTTTTGACATTTTTTTTGTTCTTTCAGGCAATAATTTTTCAGAATGCTCTTTGTACCAAGATATAAGCATATCTTTCACTGTAACTTGGGGAGTTTCATCAGAATCTAAAACATTAGCTTCAAATAAGCCATTTTTTAGTTTTAATGACGGGTTGCAACCTACAACAATATTTAAAGAATAATCTCTTCCAAGATATGGAAAATTCTCTCCATTAATATATTTTCTAGATTTAATCTCAGTTCTTAAAGATATTTCTTCAAGTTTTTTTATAATCCAATTAGTACGTGCTGTAACAAATTTTTCAATAAATTCATCTGATGTGAATTTTGGAGCTCTAACTTTTACTTTTTCACCATGTATATGGATAGACACAGTTTTTTTACGATTTGTTCTAATAACTTCAATTGGGAAATCAAAATCATACATTTATATATTTGGTTTTTTCCAACCACCAGTTATATTTTCTATATGCAATGCAATAGCCAATGCAACATCTTCTCTCCAAGGTCTTGATATAATCTGTATCCCGATAGGCAATCCGTCTTCTGAATCAGATGCTCTTACTACAGCACCTGGCCATCCTGTCATGTTATATGCACTCGTATAAACAAAAAACAGCTTATTTTCTTCTGCCCATGTCTGTCCATGATCACACGCAACAAATGGTGCTGTAGGAGTAATAATGGCGTCATAATTTTTCATAAACGAAATCATTTCACTTCGGAATCGATCTACATCCTCAAGAATTTGCGTGAACTCTGATGTCGCTATAGGATCAATTTGTTTCAATCTATTTTGAATAAAAGGCGATATATCTTCTGTCCCAGAAGAAGTTATCAATCTTTTAAGCCATCCTTTCCCGTCTCCTCCTAACAATTTACTATCAAGTTCTGGAATCAAAGCTAGAGCTCTAGGTAAAGCTTCTTCTACAAACGCTCCAGAATCTTCTAGTATCTTGACTGATTTATAGACAGCTTCTTTTATGTCATCAGACGGGGTATGAATTTTATTATCTGCATAGAAAGCAATCTTTAAATCTTTAATATCAATTTGTTTCGGGTCTCTTAGTGGCATATCCACTATTGCTGGATCTATCCAATCTGGACCTGAGATGATAGGTAAAGTCAAAACTAAGTCTTCAACATATCTAGCCATTGGACCATTCTGTGTTAAAGATTCGAGGGCTCCCATGCTGTAATCAACAATATGTCCTGTACGTGGAATTCGGCCTGAATTTGGTTTAATTCCCGCAATACCACAAAAATGCGCTGGCAATCTTATACTGCCGCGTGTATCACTTCCTATATCCAAAGGAGATCCACCAGCTGCAACAGTTGCTGCTGAGCCACCACTTGATCCTCCGGGCATTTTTTTTGTATTGTAAGGATTGTTGCTACGACCGTAAACCAAATTATCTGTTTCTGCAGCAAGAGTAAATTCTGGAGTATTAGTCTTACCTAATAAAATACCTCCTGCTTTTCTTAATCGTGATGTAACAGTTGCATCTTTTTCAGGAATAAAACTTGAACGTCCTTGAGTTCCAGCAGAAGATATAATGCCTTCTGCGTCCAGGGAATCTTTTAAAGTAAACGGCACACCATGCAATGGTCCGATAGTGTTTCCTTCCTCTATAGCTTTATCAGCCAATTTGGCTTCATTGATAGCACGCTCTGAGCAAATTTGTACCACACTATTAAGGGAAGAATTAATTGAATCAATTCTATCGAGATACGCACTAACGACTTCAAGTGAAGATACTTCTTTTTTCTTTATACTATCTGCTATTTTCGCAGCAGATTCATAAATCAGATCATCCATATTTCCTTCTTCTCATCAATTAATGATTGTGACGAGGCAAATCTTTTACAACCTTTTGGTACTTTACAGCGTTTTCTAGAACTCCCCCTTTATCTAATTGACCAACATGATCTCTATATATTTCTTCCCAAGGAGTCTGACTAGCTGGGATATCAGGGAGTCCTTCTGTTTTTCTCCTATCCAATTCTTCATTATCTACTAACATGTCAGCTGTTTGATTATTTAGATCAATCCTTACTATATCTCCTGTTCTTAGCCACGCTAACCCACCTCCAACCGCACTCTCAGGTGAAGCATTTAATATTGAGGGGCTACCCGATGTTCCAGATTGCCTACCATCACCTATACATGGCAATTCCAAAACACCTTGTTTAATCAAATCATCCGAAGGTTGCATATTAACAACCTCTGCAGAACCAGGCCAACCTACAGTTCCTGCATTTCTAATTACAAGAATAGAATTTTCATCCATTTCTAAACTTTTGTCGTTAACCCTGTCGTGATAATCCTCTGAACCTTCAAAAACAATTACCCTCCCCTCAAGTATGCCTTCGCTACCAGGTCTAGATAAAAATTTCTCTTTAAACGTATCCGATATAACAGATGTTTTCATGATTGCAGCATCAAAAAGATTACCTTTCAGAACCATGAATCCTGCCTGATCCATCAATGGCTTATCAAAAGGAGTTATAACATCTGTATCCTTTATAACGACTCCTTCAAGATTTTCAGCCAATGTTTTACCCGTAACGGTCAAGACATCTCCATGCAATTTACCATTACTTAACAATTCGGACATTACTGCTGGGGTACCGCCTGCTCTATGGTAACTCTCACAAAGGTATTCGCCAGCAGGCTGAATATTAGCCATAAGGGGAATATCGTATCCGAAATTTTGCCAAGCATCTGTTTCTAATTCAATTCCCATATGTCTAGCAATCGCAGTTAAGTGAGGTTGGGCATTTGTAGAACCACCAATCGCAGAATTTAAAACAATTGCATTTTCAAAAGCCTTCCTTGTCATTATTTTAGAAGGAGTTAGGCCTTCTTCTACCATTTTGACGATTCTCTCTCCCGTGTCATAAGCCATTTGACCTCGTTCCCTGTAAGGAGCAGGTATATTGGCACACCCAGTAATACTCATCCCCAAAGCTTCGGCAATAGAGTTCATTGTTGAAGCCGTCCCCATAGTATTGCAATGCCCATCCGATGGAGCAGAAGATGAGGCTATGTCTATAAATTCTTTATAGTCTATTCTTCCTGCAGCAAGTTCAATTCTCGCATCCCATATAGCGGTTCCTGCACCAGCTAATTTACCTTGATACCACCCATCCAACATAGGGCCACCCGATAACACTATTGCTGGCATATCAACTGTCGCAGCAGCCATCAAACAAGCTGGGGTTGTCTTATCACATCCAGTTGTAAGCACAACACCATCCAAGGGATACCCATGTAATATTTCAACTAACCCTAAATAGGCTAAATTTCTATCAAGTGATGCAGTTGGCCTCTTTAACGTTTCTTGAATTGGATGAACTGGAAATTCAAATGCGATTCCACCTGCACTTCTAATACCCTCTCTCACCCTATCTGCTAGTTTAGTATGAATTCTGTTGCATGGGGATATATCTGAACCAGTCTGAGCTATTCCAATTATAGGTTTACCAGACATCAGCTCTTCCATGGTATAACCGTAGTTTAATATCCTTTCTATATAAAGCGCTGTCATACCTGGATTATGAGGATTGTTAAACCAATTCTCACTTCTATATTTAGGATTGAAATCTTTTTCACTCATCAAAAACTCCCTCATTTTAATAACAACACACTAATATTTAGTTATACCTTATACTACTCATGCATATAATAACTAAATTAATTGGAGATTAAAATTATGGCCGATAGATTAAAGGGAAAAAGAGTCTTAATTACCCAAGCTGATGACTATATGGGCCCCGACTTCATACCTATATTTGAAGAGGAAGGAGCAATAGTAATTGCCGATACTAGAGATTTAACTATTCCATCTGCTGCTAAAGATCTCATAGCCGAAACAGGTCATATTGATGTTTTAGTTGCAAATCTTGCTGCGGTACATCCTAGGACGTCTGTTGAAAATACAACGGATGAGATTTGGAGTGAAATGTTTGACAAAATGGTTCATCCTCTACATAGATTAGTTAGAGCTACTATTCCACAAATGAAGGCAAGGAGAAGCGGTAAAATCGTTGTAATGGGAAGTGCAAGTCCCTTGAGAGGCCAGAATGATACTTCACCATATGCTAGCGCAAGAGGAGCTCAACTTGCATACGTTAAAACAGCTGGCTTTGAAGTAGCAAGTTATAACGTTCAAATTAATGTTATTGCTCAAACATTTGTAGAAAACGAACGATACTTTTCCAAAGAATATCAACAAACTGATGGGTTTAAAGAAAAGTTTAAAGACGTCCCTCTTAAAAGACTATCTACTGCAAGGGAAGATGCAATGCTAGCAATATTTTTAGCTAGTGAAGAAAGCAACTCTTTTGTAGGACAAGCATTTCCTTTTGCCGCTGGTTGGGTCGTTTAACTAGATTAATCTGAACAGTGTAATTATGAGTCAACAAAACGATAACAAAAAAAATTTAGAAGATAGTATTGCTGAAGGTATTTATCACTTGAGAAATATAAACTCAAATTTTAATGCAGTAGTAGATCAAATCGGAGAAATAGAATTTAAAAAAAGAGATGTTACATTTGAATCTTTAATACGAATCATTATCAATCAACAGTTATCAAATACTGTAGCAAAAGTCATATTCGAACGATTAGAAAATATTTTCCCTAATACAAATAGCATATCTCCTTCTGAAATCCATACTGCTGATTCAGAAAAGTTAAAAAGTATTGGGTTATCTAAAGGAAAAGTTAATTACATCAAATCTCTTGCAACTGAATTTATTGACAATCCAAACTTAGTAAATAAGTGGAACACTTTAGATGATGATAGGGCAAAAAATGAAATCCAAAAAATGAAAGGCTTCGGACCTTGGTCAGCAAATATAATTCTTCTTTCATTTATGGGAAGAGGTGATATATTTCCATATGGAGACGTAACATTACGAAAAGCTTATCTAAATATTTATGGTTCCGAACTAAGTGAAACACTTAAAGAAATAGAGTGGGCTAGACCATACAGAGGAATACTTGCTCTTTATTTTTGGAGATGGGTAGATAACGGAATGAAACCATTGTTTAATTAAACAACTGGAGGTTAACATGGCATACGTAGAAACTGATATTCAAGATCAAATAATGATAATAAGACTCAATCGTCCCGAACGATTAAATGCATTAAGCCTCGTAATAAGAGAAGGTATGGCGGATGCATTTACAAGACTTCACGAAGATAACAATTTAGAAGTTGGCATACTTACTGGTACAGGAAAGGGATTCTGTGCAGGGGAAGACATGAAAGATTCTGTTGCACAAGGTGGAGTCAAAAACGATATGCCTGGGGAAGTCACAAGTGAAGATGATCCATTTCAAAATGGCAAACTCCAAAAACCCGTTATAGGTGCCATAAATGGATATGCAATGGGAGGCGGATTTATGCTAGCTGAAAAGACTGATCTTAGAGTAGCTGTAAAAGAGGCTGTATTTGAAGTTTCAGAAGCAAAAAGATGGATGTTAGGAGGTTATAATCATGGTCATTATGCAAATCTTCCTCAAGCAATTGCAACAGAAATGGCATTAGGATTCAGATTTACCGCAGAAAGACTATACCAAGTAGGATTCCTAAACAGATTAGTAGAAAAAGATGATCTTATCCCAACCTCTATTTCAATGGCAGAACATATATTATCTCTTCCTCCAGCATCTAGAGTAAATACATTTTATATGATGCAACATATGGCCCCTAAAATACCTGAAAATTTAAAAGAATTAGCAAAAGAATTACATCAACATGGCTATTTAGATGACAGAATGGAATCGAGAAAAGCTTTTACGGAAAAAAGAAAGCCAAATTACAAAGGTTGGAACAACCCTGAAGATCGATATAATATGCCTAAACTTAAATAACTAGTTTTATAAGGAAATTCTCATGGACGCTTTAAAAGGAGCATTAGATGGAATCAGAGTTATCACCTGTTCAACTGCAGTAGCAGGGACTGTGCCATACATGTTTATGGCGGATTTAGGAGCTGAAGTAATAAAAATTGAAGTTCCTAATGGTGGAGATAATAGTCGTAAAGCTGGTGTGATCAAAGGAGAAGATGTAAGTTCTTTTTTTGAAACAAATAACCGTGGAGTTAAAAGTATAACTCTAAATTTAAAAGAACCTGACGCTAAAACAATATTACATAAATTAGTTAAAACTGCAGATATATTTGGACAAAATTTCAGGCCAGGTGCTGCTGAAAGATATGGGTTCGGATACGAAGAATTAAAAGTGATAAATCCTGCATTAGTATATGCATCAGTATCAGGATATGGACCTGATGGACCTGATTCCCATCTGCCAGGCACAGATGCAGTTGGACAAGCTACGGCTGGAGTAGCAGAAGCATTTTCAATCCCAGGACAAAGCTTAAGAACAGGAGTGGCAGCAGTAGCTGATGAAACTTGTGCAATCCTAACATTTGGAGGTGTCTTAGCTGCATTAATACATGCCCAAAAAACAGGCATCGGCCAAAAAGTAGAAACTTCTCTTGTTGGAGGAGCATTCAGACTTATGGGATGGACAATGACCACAGCAATGTGGACCGGGAAGGCACCTATTACAGGAGCTCGCATCAATGGAACAAGAGAAAGGCCGGGTATAGCAGCATGTTTTGACGATATCGACGGAAAACCACTAGCTATGCAATTAGCATCCAATCAATGGCAACCAGCTTTAGAGGTATTAGGATTCTACGAGGAAATGAAAGCCCAAGGTTTAGATGATCTAGGATTAGCTTTTGAATCTATTGAAAAAAAATCGGAGATTCTTAAATGTTTAGCTGATCTGTTTTCACAAAACACACGTGATTATTGGTTAAAAATATTACGTGAATCAGATCTTATTTCAACAAAAGTCAACACACTTGTAGAAGCGTCTAATGACCCTAATGTCCTAGACAATAATTATGTTACAGAAATATATCATCCTAGAATAAATGAAAATATAAAAGTGCATGGGACGCCTTGGAAATTCTCAGAAACCCCAAGTAACCCTGGGATAGCTCCTACACTAGGAGAACATAATAAAGACATTCTTGAGTCGATCGGTTATGAATCTGCCGAAATATCTGATTTAAAAGACCGCGGAGTAATATAAGTTTAAGGATTAAGTATGAATGAAAAAAATCCCAAAAAAGGACTAAGCCTTTATGAAGCTGCACGCGAAGCAGGAGTAACATTTTCTAAAGAATGGGTTCCTGTATCTAAAATAGTTCATGCTAATAATTTGAATTTCCGTTATTTAGAATGGGGGAATCCTGACAATCCAATTATTTTGATGTTGCATGGTTTTGCACAACAAGCTCATTCTTGGGATTTTGTAGCACTTTCTTTCGCAGATCGATATCGAATTATTGCATTAGATCAAAGAGGGCACGGTGATAGTGATTGGGCCGTAGATGGAGATTACACACCTGATGCTCAAGAGAAAGATATAGCTGCTATTGTAAAAAAACTAGATCTCAAAGATATAATTTTATTCGGCTTATCGATGGGCGGGCGTAATGCGTTTACATATGCCGCAAAAAACCCTGAACAAATTAAAGGGTTAATCGTTGTTGATTCTGCGCCTGAAATAATTTCAAAAGGAACAAAAAACATTAAAAATTTCATAGAACAAGAAGATGAACTCGATTCAATTGATGCATTTGTTGACAGAGTCATTAAATATAATCCGAGGAGAGATCCTATTCAGATAAGAGGCAGTATTGTAAATAACTTGAGAGAGCTTCCAAATGGAAAGTGGACTTGGAAATATGACAAAATATTAAGATCAAAAGATAGATTTGGTGCTCACAGCAGTGCAGAAACAAGCAAACTTCTTTGGAGTTATCTTGAAAAACTAAAATGCCCCACATTAGTGGTAAGAGGAGATCAAAGTGATATGGTTGCCACAGATGTAGCAGATCAAATGTGTGATGCAATTCCTAATAGCAAATTAGCAATAATCAAAAATGCAGGGCATTTAGTAACTGGAGATAATCCTTCAGGATTCGAAAGTGCTGTTAGCAAATTCATAGATACAATCTAATTATAAAAGACATATTGATTGCGAGTACATTAACTGGATGATATAATTTATTCAAATTTAGACATCAATAAAAATAGAGAGGAATCCAGGAGAACGGATTGGATAAGGCTGATAAGCAAGCCGTTATTGAAGAATATCGAACACATGAGACAGATACAGGGTCAACTGAGTCTCAAATAGCAGTTCTTACTGCTCGAATTACAGAATTAACGCAACATCTTAGAGAACACAAGCATGACGAATCTACTCGCAGAGGACTTCTGCGTTTAGTTGGCCGTAGAAGAAGTTTGCTCAAATACTTAAACTCAAAAGATGTTAATCGATATAGAAACCTTGTCGAACAATTAGGTTTACGAAAGTAATTAATCACTTATTAACACCTTCGGACTTTTTAAGCTAAGTCCTAACACCCGCTTCGATTTTTCCTCCAGGAGAAATTAACATTACTGTTTTTAATATTAGCCGAGAAATAGGCGCACACACATTAGAATTTGAAACTGGAAAGCTTGCCAAAAAAGCAAATGGCTCTGTACTTATAAAGCAAGGAGATAATGTTGCTTTAGCTACAGTAACTATGAGTGAACCAAGAGAAGGAATAGATTTCTTTCCATTAACCGTAGATTTAGAAGAACGTCATTATTCAATAGGGCAAATCCCAGGAAGTTTTTTTAGACGCGAAGGTCGCCCAACGACTTTAGCAATATTAACAGACCGCTTAATAGATAGACCTATAAGACCATTATTTCCTAAAGATTTCAAAAATGAAGTTCAAGTTATTGTAACCACATTATCAAATGATAAAGAAACTCCTTTTGACATACTTGCCCTCAATGGAGTTTCAGCAGCGTTGTCAATATCTGACATACCCTTTAATGGTCCAATGGGAGCTACTAGGATGGGATATATTGATGGAGAATTCATTGTAAATCCATCATATAGTCAGATAGCAGAAAGTGATCTAGACATTGTAGTAGCAAGCTCTAATGATGGAGTTTCTATGATGGAAGCAGGAGCTAATCAACTTGACGAATCTATAGTTTTTGAAGCAATTGAAATAGCTCATAAAACAAATCTAGAGACAATATCCTTACAAGAAGATTTTGTTAAAGAAGCAGGGATTCCAAAAGTAGAATATATTTCACGAGGACATGATCCTGAGGCTGTAGAAAAAGCTAAATCCATTCTAGGAAATGGCATATACGATGCTATGAAAGAAGCTACAGACCAATCAGATATGAAATCAAAATTGGATGATATTAAAAGTAATTTACAAGAAAGCTTAGCTGAAGACTTTGATAAAAGTGTGATCTCTGGAGCTTTTGAAGAATTATTAGATGAACAATTCAGAGTTCGAATACTAAAAGACAGAGTTCGTCCTGATGGCAGAGACTTGAGAGAAATAAGATCATTATCTGCAGAAGTATCTTTACTGCCAAGAACACATGGCACAGGTCTTTTTAACAGAGGTGAAACACAAATTCTTGGGGTTGCTACCTTAGGATCTTCAGGAGATGCTCAAAAACTTGATAACCTAAGTCCAGAAACAACGAAAAGGTTTATGTTACATTACAATTTCCCTCCTTATTCTGTAGGAGAAGCCGGTAGAGTAGGATCACCAGGAAGAAGGGAAATTGGGCATGGAGCCCTTGCAGAACGGGCATTAAGTGCCGTACTACCATCTGAGGAAGATTTTCCTTACACACTAAGGGTAGTATGTGAAGCTTTGAGTTCCAACGGAAGCACTTCCATGGGAAGCGTTTGTGCAGGAACATTATGTCTAATGGATGCTGGTGTCCCTATTTCTGCTCCTGTAGCAGGTATATCCGTAGGGCTAGTAACAGGTGAAGGCAATGAATATGTAACTCTAACTGATATTCAAGGCTTAGAAGATCATGTCGGGGATATGGATTTCAAAGTAGCAGGAACTTCAAAAGGAATAACGGCAATACAATTAGATATCAAAGTAAACAGTATCAGTTTTGATGTAATCAAAGATGCTTTAGCTCAAGCTAAAGAAGGAAGAACTGAAATACTTGAAGTCATACACGATGCTATTCCTGAAGTTCGAACTGATGTAAGCCCTCATGCTCCTAGAATAGAAAAAATCATGGTTCCAGTTGATAAGATTGGCGCAGTTATCGGCCCAGGCGGTAAAATGATCCGAAGTATCGTTGAACAGACTGGTGCGACTGTAGACATTCAAGATGATGGAACAGTATTAATAGGTTCATCCGATGCAGAAGCATCTGAAAAAGCTAAGCAGATGGTAAGAGATGTCACTCGAGAAGTTGAAGTTGGAGAAATATTTACTGGTAAAGTAGCTAAAATCGCGTCTTTTGGGGCATTTGTTGAATTACTACCTGGAATTGATGGAATGGTACACATTAGTGAATTAGAAAACTATAGAGTTAATGCTGTTGAAGATGTGCTCACTCTTGGTGATGAAATCACTGTAAAAGTTATAGGAAAAGATAATTCTGGCAAAATAAAATTGTCTAAAAAAGCATTATCATCCAACGGTGATGAATCTTCAGATAATCAAAGCCAACAAAGCCAAGCGCCTAAAATAGAAGTTGAAGTTGATGAAATCATAACTGGTAAAGTAGTAAATATTGCTAGTTTTGGAGCATTTGTTGAAATATTACCAGATGTAGATGGAATGATTCATATCAGTGAACTAGAAAACTATAGAGTTCAAAGTGTTGAAGATGTCGTTAGTGTTGGAGATGAAGTTACTGTAAAAGTCATAGCTATAGACGATCGCGGTAGAATAAAATTATCTCGCAAGGCTTTATTAGACCAAGACGGAGAATACGACGAATATGGCGACGATGACGACGACGAAAGTTAGAATAAATATAAATTAGAGGATACGTTTATGTCAGACATCAAAGTAGCTATCAATGGAATACTCGGTAAAATGGGCCAATCAGTATTGAATGCTACGTTGAATGCTGATGGCATAACTCCGATATCAGGTTGTGATTCTGAAAAATTCATAAAGTCAGATCACATTAATACATCATCAGGAAAGGTGCATTTATATTCAGACCTAGCGCCTGCACTAGATAATATTGATGTAATTGTTGACTTCACAAATGCCGACGTTGCTCGTGAAGTTATTTCTTTAGCTCCCTCCAAAAAAGTTCATTGTGTTATAGGCTCTACAGGGCTTAGTGAAAGTGACTTTTCTAATGCGAAAAAAGAATCTGAAAAACATGGAACAAGCATAATAATTGCCCCAAATTTTGCATTGGGGGCAGTGTTAATGACACATTTAGTTAAAGAATCTGCTAAATTCTTTGACTATGCTGATTTAACAGAAGTACATCACGAAGCAAAAATAGATTCTCCATCTGGTACAGCAATATCAATGGCTAAAGCAGCACATGAAGGGAAAAACGGGAATTTCAAAGCCCCAAAATCAGAAAAAGAATTAATTGATGGTGCACGAGGTGCTGATTATAACGGCGTAGTTATACATAGTGGTCGCATGCCCGGTAGAGTAGCCCATCATGAAATGGTTTTTGGAGCTTTAGGACAAACGTTAACCATAAGACATGATTCAATCAATCGTGAAAGTTTCATGCCTGGAGTAGTAATGTCCATAAGAGCATCTATGAACCAGGAAGGACTAACAGTCGGACTAGATAAAATTATGGGACTTGAATAAAAGGGAGATTAAATTGAAATCTTGTAAAGTCGCGGTGATCGGTGCTACTGGAGCCGTAGGAGATGTTTTCCTAAGGGTAGCAGAAGAAAGAAATTTTCCAATTGATGAAATAAGGCTATGTGCTTCTGAACGATCTGTAGGTAAAAAACTAACCTTTAGAGGCGAACAAATAGAAGTCGAATTGTGTACCCCTGAATTATTAAAAGAGGTCGATTTTTCATTTATATCGGCAAGTGGTGATATAAGTAGAGAAATAGCTCCTTTATCAGCTGCTAATGGAGCTATAGCAATTGATGACAGTTCTGCTTTTAGGATGGATCCTAACGTACCTTTAGTCGTGCCAGAAGTAAATGCAGATGATTTAAATAATCATTCAGGAATTGTATCCATACCCAATTGTTCAACAACCCCATTAGTAATGGTTATGCAAGCTCTATCTAAGAACGCAAAAATTCATAGAGTTGTTGTAGATACATTCCAAGCTGTATCCGGAACAGGAGCTGCTGCTGTCAGAGAAATGACCACTCAAAGTGGAAATTTATTAAATGATAAAGAAATAGAAATACAAGAATATCCTCATCAAATCGCTTTTAACGTTTTACCACACATTGAACCTTTTCAAGAAAATGGATATACAAGAGAAGAAATGAAGATGGTAAATGAAACTCGCAAAATATTGCATGATCCTAATGTAATGGTATCTGCAACATGTGTTAGGGTTCCTGTTACCATAAGCCACAGCGAAGCTATGCATATAGAGTTCGACAGACCAATTTCCACAGACAAAGCTCGTGAGCTTATCGATAATAGTTCAGGGATGAAAGTTATGGATGATCCTAGTAATGACATATATCCTATGCCTATAAATTCTACTGGAATAGATGATGTTCTAGTAGGGAGAATAAGACAGGATGTTTCAAATCCCAATGGTATCGCCTTGTGGGCTGTATGTGATAATCTACGCAAAGGAGCCGCATTAAATGCAATCCAAATAGCTGAAGAAATGATGAAAAGAGATTTAGTATCTCAATCAAATTGGAGTTAATTTTATGGCGTCGTTTGGTAGATTAATAACTGCTATGATTACACCTTTTACACTTAAAGGTGAAATAGACTATGGGCAAGCACGAAAACTTGCAAGAGGATTATCAGAATCAGGAAGTGATGCAATCCTAATAGGTGGCACAACTGGGGAATCACCCTCAATGTCCGATGACGAAAAGATACGTTTATTCGGAGAAATAAAAGATGAAATGGGCAATGAAGTAGACATCATTGCTGGCACTACTGACAACAATCACAACAAATCAGTAGAGTTAACCCAAGAAGCAGAAAAAGTAGGTGTTGATGGAATATTACTTACCGTTCCTGCTTATAACAAGCCAACTATGGAGGGGCTTTATCAGAACTTTAAATCAATAGCATCTTCTACAAAATTACCTTGCCTACTGTACAACGTACCATCGAGGACTTCTTTGAACATGGACGTTGAAACCACTTTAAGGCTTTCTGAAATAGACAATATTATAGGAGTTAAAGAAGCTTCTAGCGACTACACCCAAATAACCAATATAATCGACAAAGCACCTTCAGGATTTGATGTCTGGTCAGGAAATGATGATGAAACTTTTCCTATCATGTGTGTAGGCGGATACGGAGTAGTATCAGTTGCCTCAAATTTATACGGGCTTCAAATCAAAAATATGATGGGACTCATATTAGAAGGAAATATTGAAGCAGCAGCAGCAGCACATAAAAAATTGCTTCCAATTTTCAAGGCTCTATTTTGGGTGACTAATCCATTACCGATAAAATACGCTGTAAATCGTTCTGGTTTTAACGCCGGAACATACCGATTACCATTATGGGAACCAGACAATCATTTTACAAAGAAATTTGATGCTGTTATGGATCAATATTCTGCAGATTTACCTATAAATTAAAATAACTAATTTTACTTCTTAGTTATTTGTTCTGATGCGACCATAGCTTGTGTCATTTGTTGAAGGATTTCATTAGATCCCCCTGCACCATAAGGTATTAAAACAGCATTATTTTGACCTGTAGTTCCAATATCTCTCAAGGCATCAAAATACTGAACCATCATAACCATATTCATAACATCTTGAGTTTTAACATCACTCCCTGTAACTTCTTTAAGATCATTTATAGAAGCTTTAAAGCCCTCTATAATCGCTGCTCTTTGTTGAGCTACACCTTCACCTTGAAGCTTTTTAGATTCAGCTTCAGCTTCAGCATTTTTAACTTGTCTTATTTTATCTGCCTCAGCTTCATTTTGAGCAGCTATTCTAAGACGTGCAGTAGCATTAATTTGATTCATAGCTTCTTTAACATTAGGTGCAGGATCAATATCAGTAATTAAAGAATTAACAATGGCATATCCAAAATCATCCATTGATTCTGTAAGCTCAGCCTTTATAGTTTGAGCAATCACATCTTTAGATTCAAATACTTCATCTAATGTCTTTTTAGGTACTTCTGCACGAACTACGTCATATACATATGATGTTATTTGTTGATTTACATCAGTTAATTTATAAAAAGCATCAAAAATCTTATCTGATATAGCTAAAAACTGTATTGATACACCTAAATTAACAAACACATTATCTTGAGTTTTTGTTTCAACCGGAACATCTAGTTGTCTAATTCGTATTGACTCTTTTCCTGCAACTCTTTCTATTATTGGAATTTTAAAGTTTAAGCCAGGCCCAAGTATTCGATTAAATTTACCTAACCGTTCGATCACTCCCATAGTCTGTTGTGGAACAATAACAATACTAAGTATGAGTAGAATAACAGCTAGAATAATTATAGGTATTAACAAAAATTCCATAATAAACCTCAACTAAATTATACTTATAATAATTATAGCCTACTGATATTAATAAGACATTAACCTGTTAATTTAAATGATAGATTCCGGCATAATCGTTTGGTCTCTATGCGGACCTGTTGAAATTATACTTATTGGGCAATTTATAAGTTCCTGAAGTCGATCAACATATGCTCTAGCCTTAGGGTCTAAATCATTTATATCTGATATTCCAGCAGTTGGTTTATCCCAACCACTTAAAGTCTCATATATAGGAACACAGTTCTCCAAAGCATATATACCACCAGGTAATTCATCTAATATCTCACCTTCGAGATCGTATCCTACACATACTTTTATTTCATCTAAGGAATCAAGTACATCCAATCTGGTTAAAACGGCTGAGGTATATCCATTTATTCTGGTACTGTATTTAGCTGCAACACCATCAAACCAGCCTACTCTTCTTGGGCGACCTGTCGTAGTACCAAATTCTTTAGCAAGGTTTCTTATATTTTCTCCTACTTCATCATGTAATTCTGTAGGAAATGGACCTGATCCAACTCTGGTGTTATACGCTTTAAATATACCTAGAACTGTAGATATATGTTGTGGCTGTATTGCTAATCCAGTACTAGCACCTCCTACAGTAGGGTTAGAAGATGTCACATAAGGATAAGTACCGTGATCTAAGTCCAATAAAATTCCTTGAGCACCTTCCAACACCACATTGCCACCAGTATCTAAAACGTCATTTACATATCTGCCTGCAGATCCCACATAAGGTTCCATAATGTCTGCCCATCTTTTGCATTTTTCAAAAAGTTCTTCATGGGAAATAGGAGACTCACCATAAACCTTTGTAATAATTTTATTGGTGAAAGTAAGTACTTCCTCTAATCTTTCTTCAAGCGCATCAGGATAAAAAAGATCAGCAGCTCTTATACCTGTTCTAGATGTTTTATCACTATAAGCCGGACCAATCCCTCTACCAGTCGTTCCTATCGCTGTAATTCCTCTAGCAGTCTCGGCCAACTTATCCAAAACAATATGGTAGGGCATTATTAAATGAGCCCGTTCACTAATAAGTAATCGATCTTTAACATCAATCCCGGATGAATTGAGCATTTCAATTTCTTTAGTTAAAACATCTGGGTCAACCACAACTCCGTTACCAATAACATTCATAATGTCATCCCGGAATATTCCACATGGAATTATATGTAAACTAAATTCACCTAAATCATTTATTACTGTGTGGCCTGCATTATTACCACCAGAAAATCTGGCAACAACTTGTGCGCCTTTTGACAGAAAATCAATTATTTTTCCTTTCCCTTCATCACCCCACTGAGCCCCTAAAACTGCATAAGCAGGCATATTAATCCCTTTACCAAATTTATTTTGACAAAAAAAATTCCCCTCAAAAAGATCATTTAATGATCGACCTAAGGAGATTTCAATTACAGTATAACAGAAAGTTCCCGAAATAAAATATGACACTTTAAGAATAAAATATTCATAGCTAAAATAGTCCCAAGTGTAATATTATGTTGTATCATTTGTATTTCGAAATCATAAATGGCAACGTAGCTCAGGGGTTAGAGCGAGCGCTTCATAAGCGTTAGGTCGGTGGTTCAAATCCACCCGTTGCCACCATAAATTTCATAACGCCGAAGTGGCGGAATGGTAGACGCGCTACGTTCAGGACGTAGTATCCTTATGGGTGTGTGGGTTCAAATCCCTCCTTCGGCACCATAAGTAATTAAAAGGGAATATTATGAAACTTGTATCTTGGAATGTAAACGGAATAAGAGCCTGTTTAAAAAAGGGATTCTTAGATTTCTTTAATGACATAAATGCTGACATATTTTGTATTCAAGAAACAAAAGCCAATCCTGATCAAGTTGAACTAGAAATACCAGGATATACACAATACTGGAATAGTGCAGAAAAAAAAGGCTATTCAGGTACATTAGCATTAGTAAAAGATACTCCTATAAATGTAAAAAATGATCTTGGTATAGAAAAGCATGATTCTGAAGGAAGAGTCATAGCATTAGAATATCCAAATTTTTACCTTGTTACTGTATACACTCCAAATTCTAAAAGAGATCTATCTAGACTTGGCTATAGAGAAAATGAATGGGATATAGATTTCTTAAATTATGTTATTGAGCTTGAAAAAACAAAGCCAGTTATATTTTGTGGTGATCTAAATGTTGCTCATAAAGAAATCGATCTGAAAAACCCAAAATCGAATGAACGTAATGCCGGCTTTACAATAGAAGAAAGACGAGGATTCGATAATATTGTCAATCATGGATTTATTGATACTTTCAGACATTTTAATAATGAAGGTGATAACTATACATGGTGGAGTTATATGGGAAGATCAAGAGATAGAAATGTTGGATGGAGAATAGATTATTTCTGCATCTCAAATATATTATCTTCAAATTTAAAAAGTGCCTCTATTCATGCAGACATTATGGGATCAGACCACTGTCCTGTAAGCATAGAAATTGATATCTAATAACATGTATAAATATCTACTCTTAACTACTTCAATTTTATTAATTATCTTGGGCTGTAGTAACGATCAAAAAAATACTATAGAAATCCAAGATGGGAATTCCCAATTTGTAAACTCTGTATCTGCGCAGTCAGTGAATGACCCGGGAAATGATATAACAATCAATCTAGAAGAAAGTATCAGAATATCTTCATCGGATCCTAATTCATCATCTATCCCTGAGCAGCAAGAAGAATTAAACAAGTTAGCAGAAGAAATGACCGAATGGTCTCAAGGAATTACAGAGTGGTCAGAAGAATTCAGTGAATGGTCAGAAGAAGAAAAAGAATGGAGTTCAGACGATAGTGTAAATATGATGAAAGACCTAATAAACATCATGCCTGGCGGTAGTATGACTCAACAAGAATCTCCAAAAATATCTTTGCAAAATTTACTAATTAAAAATTTCGGACCTTACTATGATGCTTATTCAAAAACGTTTGGAGACATAATATTTAATGAAAATCATACTCATCTAGTATTTGATGAATTTGGAAGAATACATAATGAAGGTCAACAAGATCAGTATTACAATCCCAACTTTGAAATAAAAGCTCCCGCAGACACAGTATTAGTATCCCCTATTGATGGAGTCATAACATATATCAAATGGCAACCAACAGAAGGATACACACAAGATGATTGGGAAATTATCATCAAGCCAACCATGTCTTCAAACTGGGGAATATCTATAGACCACATAACTAGTATAGATTGTGACAGAAAAAATATTTATCAACTGAAATGTCCTCTTCCTTTAAAAATTGACGGGCAAGAAATTTCAGAAGGAAGTATGGTAAAAGCTGGTCAGGTAATAGGATATGTTGGCAATTGGGACGATTACAATAATTCAGGGATAAATGGCAGAACTGAATTAACAGTATTTGAGCAAATTGGATCAGGGCATTTTATGAATCATTGTCCTATGTTGTATTTAGATGATATGACTTCTGCAGTATCTTTAACTAGTGTTATAAGTTTGATGTTTTACTATGAACAATGGAATGAAAACACAAACATATACGATGAAGATGCAATGGTAAGACCTGGCTGTATTTATGAATCGATCGAAGAATTAAACGGAATAACAACTCCTAGATAGATATTGTAATGAAGGTCTTTTATTATTTGCAGGTTTGTTGATTCCAGCATTTTTAAGAATGCAAAAAAAGTATCTAAGAAAAGTGAACCTCAGGACTGATTTATAAATAACCAGCCCTGAGGTATAGACATATTATTCTATATATCTATTCTGCAGCGGGAATTATTACCGCATCAATTACGTGTATAACCCCGTTAGATCCTTCGATGTCAGTTATGATGACATTTGCGTCGTCAACCATAACGCTTTCACCCATAACTGAAATGCCTACAGAGCTACCCTGTACTGTTTCAGCTGAATCTAATCCGACTACATCTGCAGCCATTACTTTTCCACTTACAACATGGTATAAGAGCACATCTGTTAGAGCTGGGATATCAGCTAAGAGGCTATCTAGCGTACCTTCTGGTAAGTTGTTAAACGCATCATCTGTAGGTGCAAAGACTGTAAATGGACCTTCTCCACTTAATACACCGACAAGATCTGCTGCCCCCAACGCTGTAACCAGTGTAGTAAATCTACCGTCTGCTACTGCTATATCGACAACTGTTTGTGCTGGCTCTTCTGCAGCGACCTCTTCGACTACTTCAACAGCGGTCGGCTCCAGAACTACTTCTTCTTCATCACCGCATGCAAATGAAGCCATCAGCATAACGGACATAAGAACCCCGACCATCAATAACCTTTTCTTAGCAATCATATCAATTCTCCTCTCTGTTAAATAAAATACACATCATTGTTTTTAATTACACATATTATTATCAAGGTTATTCTTTCGGGTTGTCAAGTTTTAATCATAAATGGGCTATAATTAGATGAATTGATAATCGTTTCTTTTAATGAGATGACAATGCCAAAAATGATTTTGAATTACATATTTGCGTCACTGGTAGTGCTTATATCGATAGCATGTTCCCCATCTAGTGAATCTCCTGTATTACCTGAAGTGGCATCCGTTAATGTGCCAGATAAAACACTCAATGAAGATATCCATACTTTACAAGTATTTAATCCCGAAAAAGACGGCTTTGGATTCAAAAATTTTTCTGGAGGTAGCAATAATTCCAGTATAAAAACTAAAGATTTAATAGATTTCTTTGGAGAAAACGGAATCTGTGCACAAGGAAGTGGCAGTGAATGCAATCCATATCCTGGAGTAATCGATTTCTTAGATCAATTAAATTTGGTTCTAGGAAACGGCCTCTGCTACGGCTTTAGTGCAATGTCTAGCAATTTATTTACAGGAAATATCTCTATCGACAAAGAAATAATATTTGAACTCGAAAGATCTAAGCAAACAGATCACGAAATAGCCCGTTGGCATATGCTTCAATTTACTGAAGAATTCAGAAATAAGCTCGATGAATCTATTACAAAATATCCTTTAGAAATAGTATCTGAATTACAAAAAACCTTATCGCCAAATAATGGTAAATTAACTACTCCCGTAACTTTAAATTTATATTCATCAAATGGAGCCCATTCAGTCACTCCCATAAGCATAGAAGACTTTAATAGTGGATTCGTCATTGATGTTTACGACAGTAATTGGCCAGGACAAGTAAGATCTATTGAGGTAAGCAATAATGGAACTTGGACTTACCAAGGAGCTCATGAAAACCCTGAATCTCAGGCAGGAATATGGGAGGAATCCGGCAAAGGTAGCATGGCTTTAATACCCCATACGGTTCAAAATGATAATTTCAAATGTTTTTTCTGCGAAAAAACTTCTGACGATTTACAAGGAAGTGGATCAGTTTTAATACTTAACACCGATTCTAACCAAGAGACAACTATTACTGTATCTGATGAATACGAAAATTCTATAATATTTGGACCTGATTCCAGTAATATCGGTATAGAAGATGCAAAAACCTACATTATGCCTGGAGTAACATTTGGACATGGAGTAAAAGTTATTTATCTTCCTCCTGAAACATCAGAATTTACAGTATCTTTAGAAACAAACTCTAAGTCAGATAATGAATTCACACTGCTGCATTCCGGAAACGGAAACCCAACAACAACCCTAAAAGGAACTGTACCCAATATAACAATTCAAGACGACTTTGAAGAAGACAGAGACTTGCAAATATTAAAAATCAAATCCTCTAGTAACGGTGACATACAAACGGTTGTCGCATCGAAATCAGTTACAGAAGTAAGGCAATCCACAAGTTTATCCTCCGCTCTCTATCAATCTGACAAAGATGAACAATATGAGTCAGATTTCAATAACGGAATTATTAATGAGGTAAAGATTACAGATATCAAAACAGGAGAAATTATCGATTCATTTAATAGCTCTATGGACGACATAGACGTACCCTTACGGTCCATCAAAAACGAAGATGGAATCCAGTTTATAAAGTCAAAAGATCAAGCCCTGAGGCTGAAATTTCCTGACGGCACAGACATATCAAAAACATCCGAAAGAAATTATGCTGTTGAATACTCTGATGGGATCAAAAGTAGCTTCATTAAAGATTCAGAAGGCAATATAGTAGGATCTTTTACGGATGGGGCTACAACAATTAAATTGAGCTCTGGAGAATCCATACATAGAACTACAGACGGGATAATTATAGAAGAAAAAACAAAAGGGGATTACCGAATATATAAGGAAAAGGAGGATTCAATTACTCAAATCCAATCTAGAGAAGAAATAACTAAAATAGAAGGATTACCTCCATCCCTTTCTGACAAATTAATATCCATTACAACATCCATGAATTCAATAGATAAAATTGAAAGTGACCCTAAAAGATTAATGGAAATTTCCGAACAGATCGATATAGTTAAAAGGGCTGAAAAATCCTTAAAAGAAGCATCCAATACTGAGATATCAGAAAAGATATTAAATGATATACAAACACCCAGAGTAACTATAGATTCTGATCCAGTAATTGAAGAAGGTCAGGTCGAAACTGAAAAAGAAACTGTGAAGGATTCTATTGATAGCGGAAATGAGGATTCTGTTAGAGAAGAGTATGTAAAGCCAGAAGACAATGTAGAAGAAAAGGCTATTATAGAAACCGAACGAAGAGAACCTGAATCAGACCCAGACCCTGTAAGGAACGACCCTGAAATCGTAGAGGAACGTCAAGACCTTCAACCAGATTCAGATAATACAAATAGAGAGCCAATAATAGAAGAGGAAGCTAGAGAAAGCACCACAGTAACACGAGAGGCTGAAAGAGTTGAACCTACTGATACAGATCGAGGAGGTAGAGAAACTCCAAGTGAAGATAGAAGTTCAAGATCAAGAAGTAGGTATTAAATTATCTTCTTGATCTTGATGACTGTACTTCAATAGGAGCACAAGAAGCATTATTATTTTCTCTATACTCAGAAATCTCATTTGCACGATCAACTACAGCACAAATATAATAATCACCCGATTTAATTCTGCTAGGGATTTCTACATTTCGTAATAATTTAGAATAATTATGCGACTCACTCGGATATATTGGTCTCATAGTACGAGAATCAAGCGTAATAGATTCTAATAAAAGATCCCGTTCAGACACAGACTGATCAAGTGAAAGGTAAAGTTGTATCGACACATCACTAACTTCTACTGCACCATCATTAGAAACAGTAAGCTTTAATTTTTTAGTTATATCTTCACCTTGTGAAGCACGTTTTGTGACAAGAAATTTCACAGACAAATCAGGTAAAGGTGAAAGTTTCCAAACTCCCCTACCCTGAGTTCCTATATATAAATCGATTGAACCTGAAGGTTTACCTGAAGGTTCATGATCAAATAGTGCAAATCTAGGTCTAGGTATGTGAGGATGCTCTGCAGTTGGAGTATAAGGGTCTGTTAACAGTGCCCAATTATCTCCAGAATTCTTACTTAAAAATACTCCAGAATCAGCTCCTCCGGCTAGAATTAAATTTTCATCATAAGGATCAAAAGCCAAAAGAGAAGGTTGGAAATAGCCTGGAACTAATCGAGTAAATTTAGCAACTCCGCCTGGCCCTGTAAAATATTTAAAGTTTCCATATCCTGTCATCATGTTATCCAAATTAGGTAGAAGTTTCCAAGAATCTCCCCCATCTTCTGACATCACCATTCGAATATCAAAATAACTGAATCCGTGTTCCCCACGAATAAAATCTTGTATAACATATTCATCTAATATAACTTGACCATTTTCATCCATCGGTATGACGTGTGATGCAATAATCCTATCCGGATTATTGGGATCGACATCATACAGACTAAATGCCCCATAACCTTTTTTAGATTTAATTAATCCATTAGCTAACACCTCATCACCAGGAGGTAGAATTTCTGTCCATGCTCCACCTGAACCACGGCCATCATACCGCCAGACACGATCTAATGAATCTCCCCAACAGCGTGAGAGATATTCGGGATTTCCGGTCTGAACAAAAAATGAGTGATTGTAAATTTTTGGATTTACAGACATATTCACTAATTCATTAAATTCAATATCAACTTCTTCTCTAACAACTTTCACCCCACAAGCCTTATCGTTAAAAGTGGTAGGGTCAGTTGGAGACGGATCACCCAAAGGTGTCCATATAGTTGGATCTGCGGTAATATCACTAGTTAAATAAAGGCCTGTCGTCATTAATAACGCATATGAATTAACACCATATTGAGCTAAAGGTGAAGCAGGCTTAAATCCTACTATCCTTCCAGGTGGATAATTTGATGATTTGAACATTCCGATAAGATCAGTAGAAGGAAATGATTTAGAACCTGATAATGGTTGCGCAGTTTCAGCATCGTAAAAAGTGATCCTCCATGGGTCGGGATTAGAATAAATTCCGTTTATTCCTAATATGTAATTTGAGTCCCCAATAACTGTTACTCCATCCGCGCCTATTACATTATCCCAATCTGGATTATCAGAACCTGCATTGAAGGATACAAAATTACCATTATCTTGATTTGAAAAATACAAATTTTGAGAATCTCCAGGATTCTTAAATCCAGACATTCCCGTGAGCCACAAAGCATGAGGAGAAACAAAAGGTTGATCCCAAATCGGCGTGTGACAATTTACAGTAGCTGCATTCCCAAATGAAACACCTGGACTATTTGTATTGTAATAAACTCCTCCGTCATTCGAATACAATATAGGACATGAATTAATAGATACTGTGGGATCAAACAGTATGGATCCAGCATCAGCATGTGAGCCTGCCTGTTGATCCACCCAAATAGAGTTATTAATTCCAGTATCATTACACCTGAAGTTGTCAACTAAATCATCGTAATTAATATCAGTCGGTAACGGAGTTGTACAAGATTTACTATATAGGCGTACATCACCGTACCATAAATCAAAAGTATTATTATCTATTTCATTAGTCTCAATAAATGGAACTCTTCCTTGTGGAACTGGGTCGGGTTCACCTATAGGAGAATCAAACCAACTGGCACCCCCATCAATCGATGTATAAATGCTAGTTCCCACAACTGAAAATAAAACGTTAGGCTCATGAGGAGATACTGCGATTGAACAAACCCCTCCCGGCAATCCCAAAGATGGGTCAATACTTGTGCTCCAAGAAAAACTATTAGGAATTTTCCTAAAATGGCCTTCTTCACCGCAAACATCAACTATTCCGTTATCATGTACTACAACATCCCATATTTTAGTAGGTTGATGCATTGATTTTAATAATGGAGTACTCATCCAAGGTATATTTTTATCAAGAAGTTTATTAACATGATCTGCGGGAGGGTCTATGAATTCCCATGTAATCCCCGCATCTTTTGTAACTGCCAAACCACACGCAGTGCCGATATAAACTTCATCGGAATTAGCAGGATTTATACTAATCCCCATTGCTGCAAAATTCCCTTGCCCCCAAACATATTGATTTTCAATAATACTTCCATCATCTGATTCGTCAAATTTACTATCTTCATTAGTCCAATTAGTTGATTCGCTCTCAAAATTATTAGAATATGTACTAGCGATACTTGGACAGAAATCCATGTCTGGTCTTGAAGAAAGGGGATTAACCCAAGTTACTCCTCCATCGCTACTGACACTGATCCCTGACAAAGAATCTACTTTACCATCATAAAATGAAGTGGCATAAATTTTATTAGGATCATCCGGAGAAACTTCAACATCCCAAGTCGCAACTGGAACATGTGAATCTACATGAGACCAAGTTAACCCAACATCATTACTTTTAAATAAGCCACCCCATTCCGAGGCAGCAAAAGTTACTGAACCATCAGATGAAATCCCCAACCCGTTTATTCTGCCTCCACTTGCCCCACTAGAGCTACCTAAATCAGATTGATCAGGACTTATATCGTCAGATGAGATCACAGAAGACAGCAATAAAAACAAAGAAGCCGCTAAAAGCGAAGCAAATAAATATTTAAAAATATCTTTATTAGTATTTAAATTAAAATAATTCATCTATATCACTCATCTTTAAGATCAGCTACGCATACTGTAGCTGTAATCATTTGACTTGGAGTTGCCACAACCCGTCCATCTATTGGGCCAACCAATCTCCATCGGTAATTTATACCAGCTTCAATACCTTCTACAATAATTAAATTCCTGACTGATTCTTCATTTTCAGATACATCAAACCAAGTAACATCTAAATTCGGCAAAGTACTATTACGTAATAGGTCAGGGTCATCTAAATGTATACTTTCAAATAGGGCTCTAGAGTTACGAGAAATATCCAGTGAAACGAACGATTTTGGTATAAAGCCTATTCTAGATCCGTAATGGGTAACATCTAATCTCATTTGACTTGGAGTCATGGAATTAGATACCCAGCTTATATTAGCTTGTGGTGTGCGTATCACATTTGGATTACATGTCTGGATTATATTTAAATTTTCAACCAAATCGTTTGAGACGTTGAAATCAGGGTACTCTTGAACTTCATCTGAAGGCCTAGGAGGTGCAACCCAATCTGACATACCTTTTGTTGACGTAGAAATGTCACGATCACGTATACTTATAAGCCCATCCCCAATTGAACGATCGGATATATCTCCTGTTGCTAGTTCAAAAGGATCTTCAGAATCTTCTTCAGTATTCTCGGTAACAGATACACAAGAAATAATGAAAAGAGATGTTATTAAAAGTAATAAAAACTTAAGATTCATACGTGTAAACCATCGCTTAACTACTCGAAATTTTAATCGAAAACAATAATCAAGACAAGTTTCCGTGACTGAAGCTACTCTTATGAGGATTATGGTTTCATTGTTTAAAAAATAAAATCAGTCGCAATACCATTAATATCTGTAGAAATGCGGATGGAATTTAATTTATAAAATCTAAAAAAATTGTGTACTTAAATATTCTGATAATTACCTTCTAGATTCCGAAGACCTTATTTGAATAGGAGAACATGAAGAGTTATTATCATCCCTATATTCAGAGACTTCATTTCGTTGATCAACAATAGCGCAAATATAATAATTGCCAGACCTAAGTCTACTTGGAATTTTGATATTATCTAATAATTTAGAATAATTATGTTGCTCTCCTGCAGCCAATGGGATCATATTGGGATCATTTTTCAAATAAATTCTATCTAAAACAAGGTCTCGGTCGGAAATCCTATCATCTGCTGAAAGATAAATGGTAATGTCAACATTTTGAGTTTTTACTGCTCCAGCATTTTTAAGCACAAGATTTACTTTTTTAGTTATATCGTCACCAGGTGATGCAGTTTCAGTAGATGTAATTTTTATTTCAAAATCTACTAACGCTGTAAGCTTCCAGACTCCTCTTCCTTGAGTCCCAATATATACATTTATAACTTCTTCAGAAAAACCTTCTACATCGTGCTCAAAATGAGCAAATCTTGGTCTAGGAATATGAGGATGGTCATCAGATGGAGTATAAGGATCAGTTAATAAAGTCCATTTTTCACCTGAATCAGTACTAACAAATACTCCTGCATCCGCAGCTCCAGCTATAATAATGTCATCATCATAAGGATCAAATTCGAGCAAAGAAGGTTGAAAATATCCTGGAGCGAATTCGCTAAATTTTGTAGGTCCCCCCAATCCTGTATAGGGTTTAAATTGACCGTCTCCAGACATTTTCTGATCTAAACCTGAAAGGATTTCCCAAGTAGCTCCACCGTCTTCTGTCATCACCATTCGAGTTTCAAATTCTCCAAGAGAATCGTCTAAATTACTATCGTAATACGCCTGTAGCAATTCAAGCATCTTGTCATTATTTTCTATGACGTTTCCACTTTTATCAATTGGAATTATTTGTGATGCTATTATCCTGTTAGGATTATTCGGATCGACATCATACAAGCTAAATCCGCCGTATCCTGGTTTAGCTGCGTAAACTCCCCTTTTAGTCATTTGATCGCCTGGTGGATGAATTTGTGTCCAATTCCCTATATTAGGATCAATACCATCAAACCTCCAAATACTATCTATTGAATGTCCCCAACATCCATTTGACGTCATCTCTGGTGTCGTCTGTATGAAAAATGAATATTGCTCAATTAATATAGGAATATTATTGCCAGTCAAAATATTATCTGCAAACTCAAGAGTTTTAATATCTTTTGAAACTTTAAGTCCACATTCACCTCCAGATCCAGGATTACCCAAACTGAGCCATTGGACAGGATCCACAGTAATATCTGGAGTTATATTTAGATTAGCTGTAGTAAGGAGAGCGTAAGAATTAGGACCGTACTGAGCAATTGTATCCTGTGGCTTAAACCCAATTAGAGCTCCAAAAGGAGGGTAATTAGAAGTTTTCAACCAAGAGCCATTACCCAGCCCCACGCCGAAAGATCCTGCAGTAGAAGGGAATGAAAGGTCTACTCCTTGAGGGTCTTTAAATTGTATGCGCCACTGAGGGCCTGGGCTGAAAGATCCTCTAATTCTAAGGACTTTCTCTGAATCTCCTATAATATCGAATGCGTCAGCTCCAGACGAATTCCTCCAGTCTGGTTTATCTGAATCAGCATTATTTGTTTCAAAAATACCTACATCTTGACTGCCAAAATACAAGTCTTCACCATCTCCGGGTTTTTTAAACCCTGACATTCCCATTAGCCATAATGCATGTGGAGTAATATCTGGTTCATCCCAAACTGGGTCATGGCAAGTATCAGAAGAGGTAAGTGTGTTGTAAAACACTCCCCCATCATTTGAAAATAAAATGGGGCATGCATTTGTAGATTGTGTAGGATTAAATACTAAAGCCCCAACATCCCAGTGGGCTCCTTCTTGATGATTAATCCAATTAGAACCCCAACATCTAAAATTATCTAATGAATCAACATCCAAAGCATCTGGGGTAGTACAAGTACGAGCATATAACTGTGTATCTCCGTACCAAAGGTCAAAACTATTTGCATCTCTTTCGTTAGTTTCTACAAATGGGATCCTTCCTTGAGTGCCAGCAGGTTCATCAAGGTCGAACCAGAACGCCCCACCATCTAATGATTGGTAAAGAGATTTTCCAACGGAAGCAAACAAAACATCAGGTTCGTGCGGTGATACTGCGATAGAGCATCTTCCACCGGGTAACCCGAATCCATTTTGAATATTGGTCGACCAAGTATCATTATCAGACAAACGCCTAAAGTGTCCATCTGCGCCGCACACATCAACAATACCATTATTATGGACTACCACATCCCAAATTGCCGCAGGTTGATGAACAACGTCTTCCGATGCAGTATCAGGTAAAACAAAAGGGTCTTCGAATTCCCACGTTAACCCTGCATCTCTTGAAATAGCTAACCCACACCAGGTTCCTATATAAACTTCGTTAGTATTATCAGGATTTATATAAATTCCCATAGCACCAAAATTTCCTTCTGGCCATGGATTACCTGATAAATTAGTAAACTTATTAGAGTAGGATTTATTTTGCTGATAGATTACGCCTGAACAAAATTCTTCTGACGGCGTAGCTGTAGGAGGATTTATCCAAGTTGCACCTCCATCTGAGCTAACACTTATTCCTGATAAAGAATCAATTTTCCCATCAAAAAAAGAGGAAACATATACTTTATCTTGGTCTGTAGGAGAAATCTCAACATCCCAAGTAGCAACTGGAACATGTGAACCCAGATGGTCCCAAGTTAATCCTGCGTCATAACTCTTAAATATCCCCCCCCACTCTGAAGCAGCAAACGCAATCTGTCCATTAGAAGAAATCCCAAGTCCATTTATTCGTCCTCCACTACCACCGTGTTTTTTTTCTACATCACCTAAATCAGATTGGTCAGGGCTAATATCTGTAAATGCACAAGAAACAAAAAATAAGAACGCCGAAGCTATAATTGACATTGCGACTAAATACTTAAAAATGTTCTTACTGAAAAGTCCATTCAAATAATTCATATTCTATTCTTCCTCTTCAATAAGGTCGGCAATGCAGGTTTTGCCAATTAATCTTCGACTAGGAGTAGCAAAAATTTCATCTCCTACATATCCAACTAAACGCCATTTGTAAATAATTCCTGGATCTAATCCAGAAACTGTTAATTCAGTTATAGATTCATCTGAATTAAATTCCAAAACAGACAAATCAGGTAAGGTGGTATTGGTTATAAATTCTTCGTCTGCTGAATATATATTAGTAAATCGTAGAATTTCTTGTGATTGGGATACATCAAGTGACAAATAAGAATTTCTACTAAATCCTAAAGATCCATAATGTGTAACATCTAATCTCAAATTTTCTGGAGTTAGAGAAGAAGGTACCCAGGTTAAATTTGCTACTGGAGTCCTTATGACATCTTGATCACAGTCCGTAACAGCGTAAAAATCTTGAACTAATCCATCAAAGACCTGATAGTCTAAATATTCTTGTATCGGTTCCGTAAACTTGGGTGCCACAGGTGTTTCAGACCTAGAATCAGACGTATCGTTAGTAATATTATCAACTCTTATATCTTCCGTTTGAATATCAGAGACTACTATATCGCCTGTTGCAAACCCAAAAGGATTTCCTGCAGTTTCTTCAGTGTTCTCTGTATCTGCTAAGCACGAAATAATAAATAAAGACATTATTAAAAGTGACAAAAACTTCAAATTCATCATATTAAACCATTGATTAAAACATCGTTTCACTAATCGGAATCTTAATTCAAACCCATAAGGAAGACAAGCTTTACAAAATCATGAATCTAAATACCTATTTTCTCTTTGTGCAATATCTCTTCATATATTAGAATCAGGATAATACATAAAGGAGGTTTTTTTATGAGTACGAAAATGGCCAACGGCCTACTATTTATTATCGCTGGACTTGCCCCTCTAGTAATTTATATGGGATTAGGGCCTGATGGTGGTGATATTTTAGACGCTTCCATGACCGAAAGAGTAGCTACATGGTTTATATTCAGCATGGCAATCGCACTAATGATGACTAAAGATACTATGCAGGGTGGATCTGGTTACCATCTCGCTAATGCAGGATTCATAATTGTTGTAATTGCTTCAGGTGCCGGCATTGTGGTTGATGCATTTAATGGTGCTGAAAAAGATGCATATGTTGAAATATTAGGACCAAATATTTGGTCTTCATTTATGCTTGGTATGTTCATAACAGCACTTGGATATTACATCCAAAAGAATTTTCCAATTTGGTTGTCAGGATTAGGAATGGTGGTTACTGCAGCCGCATTTATCGTATTCGGATTTGAAGTTATAGATATCAGTGACCCAACTGAAGTTGCATTAATCCCAATATGGATAGGATTTACACTTGTAGCAATTCTATACGGTGTGTTTACAATTCGTAAAACCGATTAGTAATCTTTAAAATATGAAGTTTGTAATTGCACAAATGAATCACGAAACTCATACGTTTGTGCCAGAGTTAACTCGTCTTGAAAAATTCAACTTGTCCGATGGAGATAAGCCATTAGAAGGGCAAGAAGCAGTCGAAACCTTAAAAGGTGGAGATAACGGGCTTTCGGCGTATGTAGATATTGCCGAAAGCCTAAATGCTGACTATGTAGTTCCTGTAGCGGCCCATGCATTACCTTCAGGGCCAGTGTCAGATGAAGCTTTTGAATATATAAGCAACAAAATAACTTCAGCTGTAAAAAACGGATGCGATGCAGTCATGCTGGACTTACATGGATCTATGGTTACTGAAAGTGTACTAGATGCTGAAGGTGAGTTATTAGAAAGAATCCGAAACATCTCCCCTGGTATTCCAATTGCGGTATCTCTAGATTTTCACTGTACTATCACAAGCAAAATGGTCAAAAACGCAACTG
>CETH01184392.1_pt1 | contig 31715 bp, 24 predicted proteins | sample 361461 | NCBI WGS metagenome assembly CETH01 (sample SAMEA2622695, study PRJEB7988) | marine metagenome | isolation source: saline water (ENVO:00002010), including
AATCAACATCATCACCATTATTCCGACATGTAAAGCGTTCCAAGCTATTCCGTGGATAAATGCCGCTTGGTAAGAGCCCGACGCGTCGAAAATCCATCCAGACACCCATCCACCAAACGCCATCCCAACAATGGTCATCATGATAAGAAAACCAACGCGTTCAGCAGCTATTTTTGCGGGCATGTATTCCCGGACAATGATTGCATAACTTGGTACGATGCCGCCCTGCGAAAGTCCAAACATAAGAGAAATTATGTAGAGCGACATCAGCCCGTCGAAGGGCAAATAGAAAAACAGCGCTAACCCCTGTAAAATAGAGCCAATCAGCAAAGTGCGTACGCCGCCGATATAATCAGCAATAAATCCCGATACCACACGCGTTATCGCGCCTCCTGCCAACATTAAGGAAAGCATCTCTGCCCCGCGTGCAGAACCAAACCCGAGGTCTGTGCAATAAGCCACGATATGAACCTGCGGCATCGACATGGCGACGCAGCAAGCGATCCCCGCGATAGACAAAAGTATCATCAGAGAGCGATGCGACAGATCAATGGTCTTTCGGTCAGTGATTGAAGATCCAACCGAAACGGCAGCCCGTTCTTCATTTAGTGGCGGCCGGCGGCGGAGTATCAAAGCAAGCGGGATCATAGTAGACAAGACAACAACTGCGATAATAATATATGTGAATCGCCACCCGTTCCCATCCATCAACGACTGAACTACCAGAGGCCAAATCGTGCCCCCGATATAGTTTCCACACGCGCACAGCGCGACCGCAACCCCACGTCGCCGATTGAACCAATGAGAAATGTCAGCTATCAAAGGGCCGAAGCTTGCGGCCGTACCGATACCAATAAAAACGCCCTGAATAATCGCAAAAACCCAAATTTGGGTTGCAGCAGCCGCAGCCGCAAATCCCGCGGCCATGGCGATCGAAGCGGCTATCAACGGCGCTACGATCCCCAGACGATCTACATACCTACCAAACAGAACATTACCTGCAGCAAAGCCGATCATGGTAAGCGTATAGGGAAGGGATGCATCGCCTCGGTCGACGCCGAATTCTGACTGTACCGCCGGCAGGATGACGACAACGCCCCAGAATCCGATGCTTCCTAGCGTGCCGATAGCGACTGATACACCGAGACGGAACCAAGCGTAACGACCGTCGATAGTGCTTTTGCTAGAACCTATGGGAGTGGCCTCGTTTGCCACGTCAGAAATCCAAGCCGAGAAATCTGGAAACTAACTCTGCAAGCTGTTGATGGCGAATTAGTCTCTCACATTCTTGGAAAATCTGAACGTGTTCTGGTTAAACGTGTTCTAATTACGGGCATATAATACCTCAATCAACTATGGATCGTCAGCCACATTTAAGTGAGCATCGACAGTGTGCCCTCGTTCAAAGTCGATATGGCACATCTAAGCTTATTGCGAGACTAAAAATGTGTTTGGAAAGCGGAACATCACTCTCACGCGTTTCTTCGTAACCCGGATTAAAAATACGCAAGCCTCAATAAGACCTTGGATATCATTACCGAGGTAATTATCAGGGTCGGGCATAGATTCCAACACTAAGCCATTAACATCACCCCATCGGACAATGAAGACCGGACTCAAACGTAGTTTGTAGCGTAAATAATTTTCCTCTCCTTACAGGGTTCGTGGACACTCGTTTTTTGCTTCCGGCTATAGCTATTACAGTCAAAGTCCGGATGAGATAATGAAGGAAAAAATAGCGTCGACGGCGGCACGCGGATCGAGGTCAGCGGGTTCTCAAAACTTCCTTCAGCTCACGCCGTAACACTTTGTTGGCCGCGTTACGTGGTATCGAATCAAGAAATGCATATTCCCTCGGACGTTTATAGTTAGCGAGGACAGAGTCTCGGCACCAGGCATCTAAGGCCTCGTGATCAACACCTTGACCCACCACGCATGCGACCACCCTTTCCGACCACTGATCGTCAGGCACACCGATCACAGCTACTTCACGAACGGCTTCATGCTGCATCAACACGGTTTCGACCTCTTCCGGGTGAATATTTTCGCCACCGGATACAATCATATCGTCGACCCGTCCACAAAGTTCAAGATCTCCATCCTGACGTCGAAATACTATATCTCCTGTCCAGTACCAGCCCCGGGTCAGTTTTTCCGCAGTAGCCTCTGGCCGGTTAAGATACCCGAGAAATGTCGCGTCGGCGGAAGCATCAACTATTAGCTCTCCCTCTTCGCCTGTACCACAAACGTCATCGATGACTCCACCAATTCGTACGACGCGGACGTTAGAATAAAAGCCAGGACGGAACTGAAGCGGTCTACCGACCGGATTTGGCATATAAAGTGCATTCATAACCTCGGTCGTTCCATATATGTTAGTAATCTCGGCATTAGGGAAGGCGGATTTCACCCTTTTTAAAAGTGGCGCCGGCATTACTGCACCAGCATATGCCAACGTCTCCACAGAAGACATGTCTTCTGAGACAAAACCAGGAACACCCAACATTCCATAAAAATGTGCCGGCGCACCAAATACGTATGTGATGCCTTGGGTTTTGATCGCTTCTACCGCGGCGGGGGGGTCAAACGCGGAATGAACATAATACGTGCCGTTGAGTGACAGCGTCGTGACGAGTGAGGAGTAGAACCCCACAGCGTGAAAAAGTGGCATCAGGCCAAGAGCTTTATTATGTATCCCATGACGCAGGCCGCACTGGACGGGGGCAAACAATACACGGCTATCCGTCGCCCGGTGTGGAATCATCACACCTTTTGGCAAGCCGGTAGTGCCAGAAGTATATAAAATGAACGCCACGGTCTCCGGATCAGGATGCTTCCAATCGGGCAATAGACTAGGATCAGCGCGGCACATTTCGAACGCCGAAGAACTTCCTTCTGCATCACCCACCACCAAGATCGGCGCGCCGTGCGGCAGCGACCTAACGGCTGCCTTCACGATTTCGTCATTGGGCGAACAAATGACCCCTGACATTTTTGCATCTACGATGAGTTGTTTGGCCTCATTGGGTTTCAACCGCGGATTAATCATGCAAACAACCGCCCCGAGGCGATGCAGAGCAAGTATAGAGATCACGTGTTGGAGGACATTAGGCAGGATAGTCGCAACGTACTGCCCAGGTTCGACGCCAATTTCCGCAAGACCAGCAGCAGCCGATTCCACCTCCTGTATTAAGCTCGCAAATGTAAATGTACTGTCACTTTTATCGTCGACGACCGCAATACGGTCGGGCGTCCTATCCGCAGCGAGCCGAACGTGATCCCATACAGTCTGAACACCCATATTGGCGATTTCCCCCTATTTAACTTCATCATAACCAAGCCACGGTTTCATCGGCAACCACAGTTGTGGTTGATATTCTATCTGCTGTTCGAAGTATAAATTTCAGAAACTCATTAACGTGGTATCTTCGCGATATCCCGTTATTATTTTCTAATCATATATGCCGAATTAGAAGGTATGTATTTTTCAGTTAAAGGAGATGGTCAACCAATGCTGCAACATAAAAAGAGACCTTAAAAAGTTGAAAATCAAGAATGTGACATATCCCAATAGTGTTTGTATAAAAAAGTGGCTTGGGCTGAGTAAAACGTACACGTATATGTTTCTTTAATTGAGTAGGAACTACTCGAAGGGACCAAATCTAACCGCCAGTCGCGGGCGAAGTGACACAGGAATGCATTGGACTTTTGTTTAACGATAAGTCCTTCGTTATTTCACGGAGATGCTACTGATGAGCGCACTTTCTGATACCATCGCAGCCGGTCATTTTGCAATTACGGCAGAGATAACCCCACCACTTTCGGCAAATCCGATAGACCTTCTAGCAAAAAGCGATGTTCTGAAAGGCAAAGTCGATGCCGTCAACGTGACCGATGGCGCGAGTGCCCGAGCACATATGTCGAGCGTCGCTGCGGCATACCTACTATTACAGTCTGGGATAGAACCGGTGTTGCAGCTGACCTGCCGGGACCGAAATCGAATAGCGTTACAATCCGACATGCTTGGTGCAGCAGCGCTTGGTGTTGAAAATTTATTGATCCTCGGGGGAGATGACCCATCGGCTGGCGATCAGCCCGACGCCAAACCTGTCTTCGACTACAAAAGCCGCGAACTTATGGAATGTGCACATCAGATGCGGAGCGATGCGACTCTCCCTTCAGGGCGGGAGATAAAAGTGCCTCCGAAGCTTTTTATCGGCGGCGCAGACACGCCTATGAATCCAGCAGACGATCGCTGGAATCCTGAAGCGCTTATTGCCAAAATTAACGCCGGCGCCGGTTTTCTACAAACGCAGTTCTGCTTCGATCCGGAAATTGTGCGGGAATACGCCGTGGGGCTAATTGAGCAAGGAATATCAGAAAAAGCCGGGGTATTGATCGGGATCGGTCCCCTTGCCTCAGCCAAATCTGCACGATGGATGCGGGAGAATCTATGGGGGACGACCATTCCGGACGAACTAATTGATCGGCTTGAGGGTGCTGAAAACCAAAAGGCGGAAGGCATAGATATCTGTGCCGAGCTTATTGCCAACTATTCAACGATCGAGGGAATCTCTGGTGTTCACCTCATGGCGCCACTTGGGGTTGATGCCATACCAATAGCCATAGAAAAGTCCGGTGTGCGCCATTAATCGGTGAACGTTATATGGGCAAACCCCTCAAACCGATTGGCCAAGCGTATCAAGGAGCCAAACCGCTTGGAGATAAATTTTTAACGGGTGTTTCGCTAACCAGATATAGAGGCTCTTTAGAGCAATTAGCCCTTATGCCAATTCCTCACGAATTCTAATCAGTTGTTCCATTTGCGCCGCGTCGTTGCTACCGGTGAAACGGATACACATGTGCGATGCGCCTGCGGCGACAAATTCACCTAACCATTCGACAGCGCCCGCAAGAGTGCCGGCAAAACAGTACTGTTGTTTCCGGATTTCGTCCGCCGGGCGAAGGTAATAGCCCTCCAGATACGCATTTAGCTCCGCATCCGCCGTAGAATGTTTTTCATTGACCGCGAGGGTCACGTATGCGGCCCCAATAATATCCGCCGGATCTCGGTCCGCTTCTTTGGCGAATCGCTGTACGCCTTGCCATCCTTCCGACCAATCCTTACCGTTGCCGGCGCCGGATGGAAACCACCCATTGAAATAACGTCCCGATCTTTTTAGCGCTGCCTCAACACCACCGCCGGACCAGATGGCTGGACCTCCTACGGTAAAGGGCCGGGGTGCTAGCTCACTCTTTTTAAAAGTCCACAGACCATCCCATTCAACCGGTTGACCGTCCCAGAGGGACCGGCACAGGCGCATCTGTTCAAGCATACGACCAATGCGTTTATCGAAAGGTACGCCGGCGGCGTCGAATTCGTTACGAATAGCAGGAACGTCGCGAGCAGTTCCGATACCAAGTATAATACGTCCTTCCGAAATTTGATCTAACGTTGCTACTTGGTGGGCCAAAAGAACTGGGTTGCGCAGCATCGGAAGTAAAACAGCAGTGCCTATCTTCACTCGGTTTGTACGGCCAGCAATAGCACCAATCAAAGTCAGGGGATCGTGCCGCGGCTTTGCTAATAAGGAATCGCCTATCCACACACTATCAACCCCAAGATCCTCCGCAAGATCGCCAAGCGCGAGAATTTCCTGAACATCATGATTGCCAACCATGATCCGTTCACGGGTCGGAAGTAAATATCCGAGTTGTAGACTCATTTCTCATTCCTTTTTTTCTTATCATGTCATCACAGAGAATCTCGCATCCCCGTCCGCTTCGATTTGGGCTGGCAAGTTTTCTTCCCATTCTAGATAGGCAAGCGCCGCTTCATCGCTACCCATATGGCGACGCGAAACCCAAAAAAGATAATCTATACAGTCCGCATCCATAGGTATTTCTGGCGATGCCTCAATCGGAAAACTCCCTGCATTCCAGGCGTCGCGGCCGCCTTCCAAAATAGCAATAGGTCCGCCGACCTCCTCCGACAGATCGATCGCCGCTAGTCTGGCGCGCGTTTCATGCTCGGAATAGAGCACGACCGTTACTCCATCCGGCACCTTAAGGCGCTCGATCCGCGACCGGGTACACCACACCGCGCCAGGTAGATGGCCCTCCCGATAATCCATCGAATTATCAACGTCGACCACAAAGGCTGAACCCGAGGTGATAGCATTTGAAAGCTCAAGAGGTGTCAGGGTATTCAGGTCCATCATACCTCTATCGATTTGAGGTATAGTCCCTTGTTCAGTAGCCTCAGAACTGTCAAGTCCACTCTCAAGGATATAAACATCCCAGCCCATCTGTTTCAGCCAGTGGGCCGTAATTGCAGCACGGGAGCAAGGAGCCGTATCAATCAGAACGACTCGGGCCTTCCAAACCCCGCACCACTGGTCTGTCGCCTGAACTAATTGCCCACCCGGGGCATTCACCGAACCCGGAAGGTGTCCGTCGATATATTCTCCCTCGGCCCGTATATCTAGCAGGAACAAGGTGCGGGTCTCATCGCCTTTCCATTCCGACAATGTTTCTCTGTTAACCGTCGAAATGTGGAACCTCTCAATAATATAGTCGGCATATGCTGCCGCTTTACGGGCACCGTCTAAACTGGGTTTTCCCGCATAACTGAGTGAAGAACCGTGATCAAGTTGAAACCCTGCCAGTCCCCATCCCATAGTACCAGCCTTAAGCGCTACGATACGGTTTGGAAGACCCGCGTTTATCAGGGCCTGAGCGCCGATTATCGATCGGGTGCGTCCTGCACAGTTCACGACGATAGTAGTGTCGGGGTCTGGAGCTAAATCATGAATTCGATAGATCATTTCGGCATTGGGCATGCTTACGCCACCCGGGATTGACATATTATGATGTTCCATCGGCGTTCGACCGTCGACGATCACCATATTTTCGCCCGCCTCCATCATCTCCTTAAGCTCTTCAGCCGGAATATTGGGGGTTTTTGTAACATACTCAACTACCTCACCAAATGCCTTTGACGGGACATTAACTCCCTGGAAGACCTCAAAACCTGCCGCCGCCCACGCTGCGTTTCCACCACGGAGAATCGATATATTTTTGTAGCCGATTCCCGCCAATCGCCGCGCTGCTTTTTGAGCGGTTCCATCATCTGCATCGACCAGCGCAACTCTCACCGAACGGCGGGGTGCCAAGATCGGTACACGCGTTTCGAGAATACTGTAGGGACACGGGATAGAGTGCAGCATGTGATCTGCACCAAACTGACCCGCCTCACGAACGTCAAGTAGCGCTATCTCTTCGGCGTCATTAATCCACGATTTTAGGGTCTTTGCGTCAATTAATTTTTCCATCTTCCCAATCTATATCAGAGGGTGCGGCAGGTGGCACTTGAAGGAGGCGAAGGCAAGTAAGTGGTATTATGAGTTAGACGCACCTATAATTGCTCTCTTGCTCTTCTAATATCCGGACAACACAAAACAAAAGTTATTAAAACACATACAAGATTGCGACCTTCAACTACTGCGGTCTTGCAAAAAGGGTGAAAAACCGTCCTTTATATTTTCCGGTGCAAACCCCTCGCCAATCCCCTCCAAACCAATGATTTCTATGACATTCCGATCCGGATCGTGAAAGTAACACTGCTTTCCATGAAAAATGCCCTCGTGACGATCCTCTTCGAAAATAAGGTCAACGCCGTGTTCCGCCAAGTGCCGCTTCGCCTGTTCATATTTGTCAACGTCGACCCTGAATGCATGGTGGACGAAGAATTCGTCACCGGGGTTCGGCTCCACGGGGGTCTTACTTTTGGTTAGTATCACGAAGTCTTCTCCCGACCTCATAAATACCATACCGATTGGCGGAATTACCTGGACGGTCTCTAGACCGAGAACCTTACGATAGAACTTTTCGCTGACCTCTGGATCAGTCACAGAGATGGTGAAATGAACGATGCCATTTGTCTCGATAATAGTATACTCCCCCAAGGTTTCAGTCATCACATAGTGATGGGATCATATCTTAAAAAACAGTGACTGCACGTAATCCTGCGTCACGGTTTCCTCGGACTTATGGTTTGGGTTGGTCAAGACTTTGTAAAACGTGACTACCACCGCTCAACAGAAGGACGAATATCCATTTCGAACGTCCAAGCATCCCTCGGTTGGACATACATCGACCAGTACGCCTCCGCAATATGATCCGGGTCCAACATGCCACCTTCGGGTAACGCATCAGTTTCTTCCGGAAATTTCATCCTAACCGCCTCGGAATCAATCATTCCGTCGACGATGATATGCCCCACGTGAACACCCATTGGACCGAGTTCCCTCGCCATAGACTGCGATAACGCACGAAGAGCATGTTTTGCACTAGCGAATGACGCGAAATTCGCACCACCGCGTACACTGGCGGTAGCGCCGGTAAAGATAATTGTGCCGCCCCCCTGTACTACCATGCGTCGTGCCGCTTCTCGACCTGTAACGAAACCTGCCAACGTCGCGCTTTCCCAAACCTGTCGATAAATACGCGTAGTCATATCGAGGATAGAGGAACGATGCTGCGCACCCATGTTAAACACGAGTACCTCCACCGCACCGATTTCTTCCTCAACGCGATCAAACATCGCAATTACTGCCTCTTCGTCGCGCGCATCGCACGGTATACCCGTGGCATGGTCACCGGCGGCCCTGATCTGGGCTACCAATTTATCTAACGGCTCTACCTTCCGACGGCATGGGACCGCCACTAATCCGCCCCTAGCGAAACGGCGTGATATAGCACCACCCAGCGCGTCTCCGGCGCCAATTACAATAGCCGCCCCTTGGTCAGCCATTAGAACGGTACCACGATGCCCCCCAAAGGGGCATCACAATTCAGCAAGTTTACGCGTTTCTGAACGATCTCATAGCCATCGTTAATAGGGCGTAATGTGTGCACATATTCCCCAAAGAACATACGCTGATCGTCACCTTGAAGATCGGCCAAGCTGAAGTTAGACCTAGCAATAATCGACTCTTCGCCTACCTGATCAATCATTAGATTACCGATAATCCGACGGGTTCTGACAGTCGGCTGATCAGCGTAATTCTCCGGATGTCCGAGGCGCCTTACTCGTACATCTATCAACTGAAGATCTTCATACGCTATCGACACCTCGCCAAGCGGGTCCGTCTGGCCAGGCGTCGCCGGGATCCAGTATATGCCATCCAGAGCAAACAAAGACATCCACTCTTCAAACCGACGCTCGTCTAGAAGATAGGCTTCTCGGAATATGAAGACTTCGATATTTCGGACCAATGCGGCATCGTTATTCATGACAAATTATATTAGTTCTGGCGATATTTTAAGATGGCCGTTACTTCGTCAACGGTTAAAACATCGCCGAACTGCTGGATCACATTCTCTAGAGCAGATCTGTGCTCCTCATCAGAGAGTGCCCCGTTACAGTCTTCAACCATTACGACGTTATAGTCGAGCATCATGGCGTCACGACAGGCACTTTCGCAGCAGATATTAGTTTTAGTACCACCTATCAACACATTCCGGATATCGTGGCTGGAAAGAATGCTTTGCAAAATAGAAGACCCTGGCGTTAGGCACGAATACCGATTTTTTCGAACAACCAGGTCTTCTTCTTTAACAACAAGATCCTTCCAGATCTTTTCGCCATGTCCACCGGGTTTCAGCGCCTCTATCGTACGTTCTTGGACCTCTTCCGCAACGAAATTGCGAATAAAGTGCTCCCAATCGCTCTTTCCGTTGGTGGATGTAGTCGCACTGGTGATCCAGATTATCAACCCACCCAAATCTCGGAGTTCCCCGCAAAGCCGGTTGATCGGCCCACAGACAGCCCTAGAAGCCGGTACCTCCGCCGGGGCACCAGGTTCGCAGAACATGTTCTGCATATCGATTACGACAAAAGCAGTTTGCTCCGGGTTCAAGGACTCATACAGGTGATAGCGACCCCGCCGCTTCAATACGCGATCGATGATTTCCTGCCGGACGCTAACCGGGTGGACCATTCGTCTTCCCCTATGATTTTCCCCAAAACCAGAGGAAGCAGAATATACAGCGATATTTGCTATATCAACGAGTGGCTTAAATCTATCCTCGATCGCAAAACCCTAATATTCATATTCCATCTTAGAAAGATTATCGAGACAGGACGAAGGTGAACGTATTGAAGTAACCCTCAACTGTTATCGTCCTAAAATGGGTAGTCGTTATATCCTTTCTCACCACCACCGTAGAAAGTCGCTCGGTAAGGTTCGTTATAAGGTGCGTTACCGCGGCAACCATATTTTCAAGACCGATCACCCCAGCAGCACCCAGCATTTAATCCTTCCTATATAGACCGCCACTGCCCGGTCACCCACCTAACAATGTTTTGCCAAAAAAGTAGACAACGTCTCGGTAAAATCCTCGGCTCGTTCTACGTTAGAAATATGTGCCGCTGGATTAAGCAGCACGTATTCCGATCCGGACATATTAGCATGCATCGCCGCCATCCCGGCGGGTGGTGTTCCTGCATCCTGAGCACCGGCTATAAATAATACCGGAATACCAGATATCTGCCCGAGACTGTCCAGATAGTCGAGATTTTGAATCGCGGCCGCGCACCCGGCGTAACCATTTACCGAGGTGGTTGCAATCATATCAGCGATCTTCTGAGCTTCGGTGGTACCTTTCCTCCGAAATTCTTCTGTAAACCATCGCTCCATTGTCGGCTCGATTAGAGGGTCCATACCTTTTTCATTTGATAGATCAATCCGATCCTGCCAGGCGCTGATAAATTCGGATGCCACCTTTCCCATAGAATTAGCAATTACTACCGATAATAACCGCTCGGGATGCTTAAGCATTATGCCCTGGACCGTCATACCGCCGATCGATAAACCCACGAAGTGGGTCTTTCTGATGCCTAGATGGTCCCACAGTCCCACAATGTCGGCGATAAGATCGTCGAAGCTGTATGCGCCGGGTACCGGTTCAGACTGTCCATGGCCACGCTTGTCATACCGAAGGATACGAAAATGCGTGTTAAGCGCAGCTTCTTGATCGTCCCACATATGTAAGTTGGTAGCTAGAGAGTTCGAAAATGTTAACCAAGGCTTGTCCGGATTACCTGATAATTCGTAGTTCAGCTCAACTCCGTTTATTTTGGCTTTCATCTTAATATTCTCCTCTAAAATGCCGTGTTATGGTGTCGAGTGACTGATAAAGCGTTCCGGCACAGGTTCACCCCACTGCGAATCCAGACCGTCTTCCGCAGCTATAAGGTTAGGTGGATTCTTGTCGTTAAGACGATCGCTATCTGTCCAGTGCTCATGCACGCGGCCCCACGGATCCTGCCAGTAATCGTATACCTGGCTACCTAAAACATGACGGCCAAGACCCCACATGTGATCGTATTTATCCATCTCGCTCAGATGAAAATGCCCCATAAACACATCATCTATATCATGGACTTCGAAGGCCATATGATTAAGGCCCGCGTTTTCCCCACCAATGCATAAAAATGTATGATGGTCCACGAAACGTTCTCCACCATCGATGCGATTAAAGGTAGCGATAATGTTATCTTTTTCGCCGGCATAGACATCGTCTGACGAAACAAGACCCAACGTCTCCCGAAACCATTTGGTTCCGCCAGCAACATCGGGAGTCATTATCACAGCATGGCCCAACCGTTTAACGTGCGATGGTCCACGCTTGATACGGGTCAGTTCACCGAGCCTAGATTCACGAGCCGCCGCGGTGTTCACGCCAAACCGTGGCACCGGTATCGGTTCTACATTTACCTGACCGAACACAATTTCAATCTGATAACCGTTCGGTTCAGTCAGTCTGACGCGTTTGCCACCGCCCGGTTCATCGAGATTCTCGATTTCCGATGCGCCATCAGCCTTCGAAATTTTTTCCAAGTCTTCTTCACTCTGCGCTCGAAAAGCCAGCCCAATAAATTTAGCATCACCTAGATGTGTGACGTGAATAAATGGCATCGGATCCGTACCCCGCATATACAAAGTATCTTTTGTTCGCTCCGCCCGAGTCATTCCGAAATTCAGAAGAAATTCTTCCGCGATATCCAGATCGGGTGACTGAAGGCGGCCAAATGCGATATCCTCAACCTTGATCATCTAATTTCTCCTAAAAACCCCTAATTTCAACTATTTGACGATAACGATATCGTCATGATCCCCTTTGTAAAGTCTATCTACCAGCGCTGCGCGGCGTTCGAGAACCGCTCGTTGGTTGATATAACCTTTATCGGTAATTTCTCCGGCATCAATTTGCGGCGGTTCTGACATAATTAATACCCTCTGGATACGGGTCGAGCTACCCGGATTTTCCTCATTGTGCGCCATCAATCCACCACGAATGTGTTCCTTAACAGCCGCACTAGAACTGACTTCATCCAAACCAAATCCTGCTCCAGCAATAGACTGACAACCGGCGTTGCTCGGAAACACAAGAAGCCCAACTTCGTTCTGGTCCTGCCCAGTGACAACGGCATCCTGAATGGCGGGGGAAGCAGCTGCAATCACCTGTAAGCGAAGCTGACCCGCATGTACCCAGGTTCCGGATAGGAGCTTAAAGTTCTCTGCGACGCGGCCATCAAAAACGATCCCTTTTGACGGGTCTTGGTCATCTTCAAATTTTCCAGCATCCCCGATACAAAAAAAATTCTCTTCGTCAAAAGCCTTTTTCGTCAGATCTTCCTGCTTATAATATCCGGGCGTAATATTTGGCCCGCGCATACGAATTTCTAGTTTATCACCATTCGGGATCAATTTTACCTCATGGCCCGGCATCGGGAGACCAATATTTCCAGCCGATTCTGGTAACCAGTTTAAATAGGTTGCGCCAGGCGCAGTTTCTGTCGATCCAAGCGATGTAGTTATGGGTAGGCGCTCGCCACGGGCTTCGACGGCCAGCGCATCTAGTCTCTCCCATACATTTGCGGGAAGCGCCGCACCAGCGAAAAAGAATTTCTTTAGATTTCTGAACAAACCATTCCGTGCTGCTTCGTCCTGCTCCAGAAGCGGCAGCATAAGATCATAGCCCCGCGGCACATTGAGATATAGTGTCGGTGAAATCTCTCGCAGATTGTCGATCGTCGCCTCAACAAGACCAGGTACCGGGCGACCTTCGTCGATATACAAAGTACCACCGTTATGCAGAACCATATTGAAATTGTAATTACCACCAAAAGTATGGTTCCAAGGCAACCAATCCAGAAACACCGGAGGCTCATCACGCAAAAATTCATATATCTGCGCAATAGAGACTTGATTAGACACCATCATACGATGGGTATTTAACACCCCTTTTGGCAAACCCGTGGAACCTGAGGTAAGCAGAATTTTACCAATTGTATCCAGATCAATCCGTGATGCTGCATTTTCGAGTGCCGTTCGGGGCATCACTGATAACCACTCGGACAGGGACACCGCGCCTTTTATTCCGGCAGTACCTTTGCTTGTCACGAGAGTTCTTCCGGACCAATCAAGGGCGTCAATCGCCCCCTCGAACGTCTCGGGATTTTCGATGAAAATTGCCGACGGGTCGTTATGCCATATCACGTTTTTTAGTTTCTCATGATCCTGGCTCATCAGCGAATAGGCCGGTGATACTGGCATTACTGGAACACCGACCGTCATACATCCAAATATAACGAAAGCCTGATCGATAGAATTATCCGATAAGATGGCTAATGGACGATCAACACCGTGACCGCTGTCAAGCAGCGCCTGGCCGATTGAGTTAGCTGCTTTTAGAACGTCATCATAGGTTACTCGACGCCATTTTCTGTTGGCGTCCCGCTCACAGAGAAAATCCCGGTTCGGGTGAGCCGCGGCATGAGCCCGTAACATAGCAACTATACTGGATGGCAATTCATCAAGCGGTTCGGGACAATTGAGGATGATAGTACCGTCGCCGCGCCGCTCGATATCTACACCAAATGAATTCATATTCACAGGTGCGAGGTCAGACATCATCAACTCCCATCAGCCGTGAGCCAGTCGCAGCGCACCATCTAGACGGACGATTTCGCCATTCAGCATCTTATTGCCAAGAATACACATCACGAAATTCGCATATTCATCCGGTGTACCAAGCCGCGACGGAAACGGTGTTGCCACCTCCAACGACTCCTGCGCCTGTTGCGGAAGTCCACGTAACATCGGCGTTTCGAACACGCCGGGTGCGATTGCGATGACGCGAATTCCAAACCGCGCAAGTTCGCGTGCTGCCGGTAAGGTTAATCCTGCGATTGCTCCTTTTGAAGATGAATAAGCCGCTTGTCCAATCTGACCATCATAGGCGGCGACCGAAGAAGTGTTCACGATCACACCGCGCTCACCGTCGTCGTCCATCGTTTTGGTCTGACTCATCTTATGCGCGACGAGCCGCAACATATTGAAGGTACCTACAACGTTCACGTTGATACAACGAGCATAACTATCAAGAGCCTGAGGTCCCTCGCGGCCCAGGATACGCTCCGCCGGTCCAATTCCCGCGCAGTTCACGAGTACTCGCGGATCCCCCACTTCCAAAACCGCCTTTTCAATCGCGGCATGGGCAAATTCAGAATTAGTAACATCGCATTCAACGGCGATACCCCCAACTTCACCCGCCATTTCCTGCGCGATTTCAATGTTGACATCTAGGATCGCGACGCGTCCGCCTGCCGCCGCCAAGGCCCGTGCCGTCGCAGCGCCTAACCCGGATGCGCCACCCGCAACAATGGCACCTTGCCCGCTAATATCCATCCTGTCTCTCCCTCGGTGGCCTTGATAGCATTCCTTTATTGAACGCAGTTTACACCGCGAACCGGGCCACTTATAGAGGCGTCTTATCGACTGTCCATCTAGCCACGGAGGATCAACCCGTGATCGCCTTTTCATCCAATCTGATCAATTTCGAGATGCGCGGCAAGATAGCCATCCTAACACTGGACCGGCCAGAAAAGAGGAACGCGGTCAACGAAAACCTGATCGAGGATATCAATCGGTTTTTCAATGCACCGCCTAAAGAGGCTTTAGTCGTGGTGCTGCGCGCCAATGGAGACCATTTCTGTGCAGGTCTTGATCTTTCGCAACACAAGGAACGTGATGTGGACGAGGCGTTTAATATATCGCGCTATTGGCACCAAACGTTTGATCTGATTCAGTATGGTGGTATCCCAGTTGTTGCTGCAATGCATGGCGCCGTTATGGGCGGCGGTCTAGAACTCGCGACTGCGGCCCACGTCCGAATTGCCGAACCATCGACTATCTACCAGCTTCCGGAGGGTCGGCGCGGGATATACGTCGGCGGCGGCGCCAGTATTCGGGTTGCGCGAGTGATCGGGCCAGGCCGTATGACAGAAATAATGTTGACAGGACGGCGCATATCCGCAGAAGAAGGTCAGCAGCTTGGCCTTTCCCATTACCGAGTCGGAGATGGCGAAGCGTTTGACAAAGCGATGGAACTCGCTGAAACGATCTCCGGTAACGCCCCGCTGGCTAATAAGATGATGCTGAATACTATCCAACGAATCGACAGGATGGGTGAAAGTGAGGGTTATTTCGTAGAGTCCCTAGCCTCGGCGCTCACCCAAGCGTCCGACGATGCTAAAGAAGGTATGCGGGCATTCCTTGAAAAGCGTGACATCCGCTTCGATAAATAATCAAGCTCAACATCTATTTATTGCCCGCCACACCCGCTCCGGGGTCGCAGGCAATTCGATATGGTCGACACCATATTCCTTTAGTGCATCGACGATCGCATTTGCGACCGCCGCCGGTGCCACCGCCGTACCACCTTCGCTGCCCGGCTTAATTCCCAGCGGGTTCGATGGACTTGGGATTTCTAGTAGCTTAGTTTGAAACGGTGGCGAAGTGTCTGCTCTAGGCATAGCATAATCTGCAAATGTCGCACCGATCATCTGACCGGTTTCGATGTCGTAAGCGCAATCTTCCATCAACGCCTGGCCGACACCCTGCATAACGCTCCCGTGTGTCTGCCCATCCAGTGTCATCGGATTGATCGCGCGACCAACATCGTCGACTGCGGTCCAATTGAGAATATCCACTAATCCGGTTTCCGGGTCTATCTCAACCTCGCAGACATGGCAGCCCGAACCGATCACAGCACGTGGGAAATGTATACTGGCATCTTCCTTCAGGTCACCTTTCAGTTCTTCGGGTATGTCAGAACGATCACGTGCCATTAATGCTATGTCAAACAAGCTGATCCTACGATCCGTGCCTATGACAGTGAACATCGCGTCAGAATATTCAATATCAGTATCCGCTGCTTCAAACGCATAGGCAGCGATCCGAGTAGCTCGAGATATTAACTTCGCGCTAGCATCTGAAAGTACAATCGCTCCCATACGCATACTGCGTCCGGAATGCGTCCCGCCACCGTCTTTGAGTAGGTCAGTATCGCCATAGCCGACCTCTATGGTCTCGTATGGCGCTTGCAATACCTCGGCGACCATCTGGCTGAACGCGGTCTGATGGCCCTGCCCGGTCGGCATAGTGCCAATCTGGACCTCTACTATTCCCTCGGGTTGCACGGTAATCTCCGTCCATTCGCGAGGATAACCGGTCGACAGATCCGCATAATTAGCTATGCCGATGCCACGGAGCCTGCCACGCTTAACAGAATTTACCCTACGATCCTGGAAATCGTGCCAACCAGACAAAAAAACAGCTTCATCAAGAGCCTGAGGGTAGTCACCAGAGTCATAGGTCAGCCCAAAATTATTGGTATAGGGAATATCCTCCGGTGCGATCAAGTTTATGCGTCGGATCTCAATACGATCTAGCCCAATGACTTCGGCCGCCATATCAATCATCCGTTCCATCGCGTACATCACCTCGGGCCGCCCAGCGCTGCGATAAGGATAAGTCGGTGGCGTATTGGTCTGCACCGCAACGGCGCGTGCGGATGCAGACGGCACGCGGTAGAGTACGGTACTTATCTCGATTCCCTTGACTAATGGAATCCAGGAAGCGGAATGAGCACCGATATTTGACGTGTTATATGTATCGAGCGCGACGATTTTTCCGTCTTTGTCAAACCCGATGGTCGCATCGATCACGAGGTCACGCGCCTGATAGTCTGTCAGCATTGACTCGGTCCGGTCGGAGGTCCACTTGACAGGTCGCTTCAGCCGTTTCGCGGCCCATAGAACAAGAGCATGCTCCACATACAAGGCATTTCGTGGGCCATAGGAACCACCAGCATCGCGGATGATAATCCTGACGTCCTTTTCCTCCGAGCCCAACAGTTCAGCGAGCTCACGCTTATATCGGTATATGCTGCCAGCCGTTGTCTGAAGCGTATATCGCCCGTCAGCGTCGTATTCACCCAGCGACGATCGGGGTTCCATTGCAACACCTGAGACACGGGTCAGCTTAGTCTTCAATTTCACAACGTGCTCGGCGTTTTCAAGCAGCCGAGTCGTTTCAGAACGGTCGTTCACGTCGGCATCAATGCCGACATTGGTACCATGGTCCGGCCATATCGTAGGCGCTGTATCCGAAGCGGCAGTGTCGGTTTCTATGATTGGCGTAAGCGGCATATAATTGACTTTGATCAGTTCAGCAGCATCACGCGCCTCAGAATAACTTTCTGCGATCACCATCGCGACCGGTTCCCCGACATGACGAACTCGGTCTGCTGGCAGCGGGTAGTGCGGGGCAACGAACCGGTCCGTCCCATCTCGATTTTCAAGAACAATATCAGGAGGGCTGGAAAAGCCCATATTATGAGGGATTGGTCCCAGGTCGTCGGCGAGCCAATCAGCACCGGTCAGAATCTCTACAATTCCCGGCGCGGCCCTCGCTGCGAGAGTATCGATTTCATATAGCTCGGCATGTGCATGGACGGACGCAAGCATAAAGGCATAAAGTTGTCCATCAGACGAATTGTCGTCCGCGAACTGCCCCCTGCCCGTAAGAAGTCTCCAGTCTTCTTTTCGCCGGGGTGAGTCGCCAAGCCAATTCTTCATCCCTCCCCCTTTTTATGCCGAGACCCAAATGTTGGATCAAACGCTCGATTTGTATCAGTTCTTCAATCGCCCGCCGTTCCACAGCTCCGTATATTTACCTTTTAAAATTGCGCTCAGTTCCCTTTCAAAATATTTGAGCTGGTCACGTTTAAATCTTTTGCAGATCGCGCCTCGATTCAAACTAGCTATCGCGCGATTTTACACACCCCGCGAACGCGGAAGAACACATCTAGAACTATAAAATTCGGGAATCCAGACGGACTCCCCCTATGGAAAGCTCTAGCCACCCATGAGGCTTGGCAAATAAAGTGCCAGCATCGGAAAGATAATGAGAATTATGATAAGAATAAGGTCACACAATAAATAGGGTGCGGCCGCAAGAGAAACTTGGCCTAAGGTGGTCCCTTTGACCATGCCCATCATTATGTAGAGCAATAAACCGAACGGTGGTGTCGTCGCACTCATCTCGAGAGACATCAGGACTATCAGTGAGAACCAGATCAGATCATAACCTAACTCTCCGGCTATCGGATAGAAAATCGGAACAGTGATCAGCATCATTGATACCGGATCCATAAACATACCAAGAAGGATCAGTACCAAGAACATAGCGCCTAATATCACCAGCGGAGCGACCTCGAACCCAGTGGCCCATCCGACGAATCCACGACTTGCACCAGAGAAGGATAGCAATTGGCTGAAGACGGTAGAGTTCATTAAAATGAAGAACACCATACCGACCACACGGATCGTTCCAATCAACGACGTCTTGAAGGCCTCCCATGTGAAGGCCCGTCGCACTACTGCGAGGATAACAACCCCAACGACGCCAAAAGACGCTGACTCGGATGGTGTTGCCCAACCGAGAACGATAAAACCGATGACGAGAAAGATGACGAAACCCATCGGTAAAATGTTAACGACAACTTGATATAGCTTTTCACTCCAGTTTGTCGGTTCAATCTCATATGACGGTGCAGAGTCTGGGTTCAACACCAACATTAGCGTTATCATGCCGGCGTAAAGTCCCGCTAATACAAAGCCAGGAAGCAAACCCGCAATGAGTAGTGCTCCGACATCTACGCTCGCTATGCTGGCCAGGAGAACGCCTAACGATGACGGTGGAATGATCATCGCCAAACCACCAGTTCCAAGAATCGGCCCCATTGACATATGTTTGCTGTAGCCGCGGCGCTGCATTTCCGGCACCAAAAGAGAACCGAGCATCGCCGTATTAGCCATCGTAGAACCGGTGAGGGTAGAAAATAGAGAGCCACCAATCACCGTTAAATAACAAAGCCGTCCGGGGATTTTACCAAGTAATTTGTCTAGCGCATCAAATACCTTAATCGCGAGCCCGGTATGGAAAAATAGGGATCCCATCAGAATAAACATTGGGATTGGCGATAGCGTAAACGAAGTTATTAATTGCGGCGCATTGTCAACAACCTGCGGCACCTGCAACAGAAAACGGTCGATAAAGGCTGCAAAAGAATCTTGGCGGCCAATTACGAACACGCAAGTGCCAACAATATTGGTCAGAAGGAACGTAAACGCAACCGGTATGCCGAGGGCCATTCCTGCCATTACGCAGCCTAATAGTAGTGCACCTGCCCAATACCATTCCATAGTCAGACTTCGTCCTTGATTTCGCTCAGGTCGTAACTGTAGTAGTGCCGAAGACCGGCTAGGAACATTAGAAATTCGAGAGATACAAGAAAGAAACCGATCGTCATCGGCAAGAACTGTGCCCAGTAGGGCATATCCACGCCGCGAACATCCAGCTGTCCGGAGTACGCAGCGTCAAGAAATAATTGAAGCGCGAAATAGGAAAACAACAAAGCGGCCAAGCCGCATATCATGTACATGAATTTCGCCAGAATTAGTTGAACAGCGGGTCTAAGGATCGATACCAGTGCCTCGATCGCAACATGTCCTTTCTGCCGAACCAACCAAGGCGCGGAAAACATGGCAATGTACAATAACCCATATTCGACGATCGACGACGTAAACAGCGGCGGGGTAACACCCATCGTCCGGATGGATACATCAATCACGATCATCGTAAATATACAAGGGATGAAGGCGCTGGCCAAATAGGCCAGCGCCGTCACCACTTTCTCTAGGGCCTTATCAAAGGCCTCCATACTTAATCGCTCGCGATCAGATTAATCACGAAGTGCCCGGCCAAGATCCGCCTGGCGATTTGGCTTACCCGGCACGTACATCAGCGGCTTGAGCTTGTCATGATATTCTGACTTAGCCTTTAGCTGCTTCCAGATTTCCTGATGTGCGATATCAAGATACTTGGCGGCGGCAGCCCCCTTGAGCGCAATATCTTTCACACCAGCTGCTTTCAGTTGCTTTTCTTCGGCAACACGGGCTTTCTCCATCCAGAGTACTGACGTGGTTTCGTATTTGATCGCGAGATCCTTGAGTTTCTTTTTATCGCCGGAGCTGAGCGCTTTCCAGCTTGCCGGGTTCACCGTCACTACCTGATTAGTCTGGTAGTAGTTTGGCGTCACCCGATACTTAATAGCCTTGTGAAGCCCAATCGCGACAACCGCCACATCAGGGAAACCAAAGCCGGCAACCGTGCCACGCTGGATCGCAGTGAAGATCTCACTCGACTTGATGTTAATCGTTGATGCACCAAGCGCGCGGAACAGAGGGCGATACGTACCGGTCGCCCGCATCTTGACTCCCGTCAGGTCTGGAACACCGTCGGCACCCATCTTAGGCTTCATGTTGAGGTAGGTGTTATAGGACGTCATATTCTCGCCCCAGGCGAGCAGAATTGCTCCAGCCTTTTTTAGGTAGACCTCCTCCATGATTTCCCAAGCACCGTTCTTGCGCATTGCGGCCGGACCTTGGTTCGCTGCAAGCATGGCAAACCCTTCAGGGACGGTGCCGATGTAATATGCAGTTGGTGCGCTCAATACATCAAAGGTACCACGTTTCAGTGCACCTGCCGCTTTCCGAGGCGGAACCACTTCCTGACCACCGATGTATTTTATTTTCACACCTGCCTCATTGGCCGGCGCGATAAAGTTTTTTAGAAAACTTTTGGCCAACGTATTGGTCTGTTGAAGCGCGGTCACTGCCCCTAAATCTTTTGCTTGCGCCGGCGCTACTGCAAGCGCAGCGGCAGTGACGATAGCGGTACCTAGAATCCGTCTAGACATAGTTGTCTCCCATAGAACGTTTTTTGCTATCAGCGATAGGATAAAACCGACCGCCATTCTCGCGGACATACTGACGGTTGGATAAAGCCGTGTCAAACACCTAGGACAATCGGCCAAGGAACTCAAAAAACACCAGAATCTCGCCATTCTAAGCTCAATTATCGTCGAAAACGCGCAAATAATTATACAAAAATTTCTGATCTCCATACGGCAAGGTATGGTTTAAAATTAACATAGGGTTAATGACAAATTAGTTATGTATGTAAATTTGATGCTTTAGAATGGAATGGCGATGGGCAGGTGCACGTCATCGCAATTTATGATTGTAGCTTTCTTAAAAACAATTTTTAGTACGCGGTTATCTTCCGCTAACAGCTGGTAGTCATATTTTCCCCCGAAGCTGCGTTGTATATGGCCAGGGCGATATTCAAGCATTTCAAACTTCGCGGTCACTTGAAATCTCCCCTCTTTATCTGGCGTGTTCGCCGCGATATTTGAAACCATGTGACTGGTCCGAGAAGCAGGTATCTGGGAGTGCACCCTTGGGTGATTTAACCTAGCGAACCGAGTGCGCATCATAGGCACATCATCGAAAAATAAAGATACGCCCGAGGTTGGGTTTTCCTGATCGACTGTCGCTGGAGCCCAGTAATATCCTTTTTCGGTGAATAGATCGGTCCATTCCTCAAACCGCCTAGAATCAAGCAGTTCAAGTTCGTGATAAAGGAATAATTCAACATCCTTTGCGAACAAAATTTCATCGAGCGAAGATGTAAGGTTCCGGCTCATAATGAATCGTCTAGGCACATGTATCTAACCCAAGCACGGAATTGGTTTCGCATGCCCTCCTCGCTCGTACCGGTTGTCCGGATACGGCCGGTATCAAATTCTTCTTTTGGACCCTTTCGCGCTAATAAAATCCACTCGTTTCCCGATGTCAGCATGCCTTCTTGCGCCCGGGCGAACGCCTCGACATCATCGGTCTGAACCAGAGAAGTAGGCGAGTGCGTCCTATTCAAATTGACAAGCTGATCAGTAAACATTTTATCCGGTGCACCCTTTAGCTTGACCGGGTAAATAAATATTTCGGTACGATCAACAGCAAGAGGACGGATAACACGGATGTGCGGATTGAGCTCTTGCATCGCCATATTGGGATAGAAGATAACGTTGTGGCGCTTCTTTATAAGGATCTCTTTTGTTTTTTCCGGCCCGTGCTTTAACTCCAATGACGCCACATACTCCATATGTTCATCAGATGTATTTTCGACTGGCGGTAGTCCACCCTGCCAAGTGTGACCATTGGGAAGGGCGTGAGTACCGAGGTCATCCATTGACTTTACTCTGCCGCGTTTTTCAAAAAACTGTATTCCTCCCTTGTCCCCCCCCCGCCTTGAAAACTGTTGGCCACCTTTAGCGCTTGAAGACTCGTGACTGTAGGCGGGGTGATACATATCGATCAGGTTTTCGACCTGCATCTTCCAATTACCGTGATATAGATAGCGGTGTACGCCGCCGGTGACCTCTACCTCACCATCTGGTGCGCTCATCGCGACATCGTCAAGAAAATCGGCGTTCTCTCCGAGCCAATCCTCTAATCCCGGACCTTCCAAAGAAAGGTTGGCGAAGACAAAACCCTGGTGAGAGCCCCAACGGGCAACGCGCCCCATTCCATGTTCTACGAGATCAAACTCGAAATCAGTGTAGCCTTCCGGCTGGGTAACGAAGTCAAGATCGCCGTTCGTATCATACGTCCAGCCGTGATACATGCACATGAAGCGGCCTGTATTGCCACATTCTTCATTGACGACTTTTACACCACGATGAGCGCAGCGATTGTAAACGACATATACCTGCCCGTCTGTGTGTCTTGTCATAACGACGGGCTGACGACCGATGCGACTACAGATAAAATCCCCTGCTTCGGGCACCTGGCTTTCGTGACCCAAATAGACCCACGATCGACCGAATATCCGATCCATTTCCAAATCGAAGAGATCAGGATCTTCATATACGTCTCGGTGTACTTGGTTAGGACGAATGAGAGAAACGATTTGATCACTGGTGTATTTTGTCATGGGTTCCGTCGGATTTGCTCGTATTTCTCAGCCGTTTGCCATATCGATCGCGCCTCGTATTCGGGCGGGGGTCATGGGCATCGATATATCGGATACCCCAAGCGGCCGCAGCGCATCAAGAACAGCATTGACCGCGACTATCGGAGAAATCGCAACTCCTGCCTCCCCGACCGCCTTTGCACCCAGTGGATTTGTCCGTGTGGGTATCGGCCGCAATTCACAGACAAACGTTGAAACAGGTACATCATCAGCTCTCGGCAGACCATAATCCAAAAAGGATCCTGACATCACCTGGCCACTCGTGGGATCATACACTACATGCTCGGTAAACGCTTGCCCTAAACCATGCACTACGCCACCATGCAATTGGCCCTCAACAAGGGAGGGGTTCACGGGGGTTCCGCAGTCGTGAACCATTATGTAGCGATCAACCTCCACAGTGCCCGTTTCTGGATCAAGTTCCACCTCACAGCAGTGGGCACCATTGGGATAAGTGAAATCGTTGGGCATAAAGCGATCACAAGCGTTTATACCCCCGCTTTTTTCAACAACAACCGGAAAGGTAACAGTCCTATCGGTACCTTTGACGCTGTATGAGCCCTCTGTAAATTCGATATCCTCCTTGGCTGCCTCCAAAATACCTGCGGCTGTATCAAGACCGGCTTCGATAACCCGCTCCGTTGTGCAGACCACAGCAGATCCGCCAACTATGATTGATCGACAAGCACCAGTACCAGTTCCATAGGCGATATCATCTGTATCACCCTGGATAACCTTCACCGACGACATCTGAAGGCCAAGCTTTCCGGCAATGATTTGAGCATAAATCGTATCATGACCTTGCCCGTTAGACATCGACCCAATCCTCAGTTCTACTGACCCATCTGGCGAACAACGGATGTCAGCTTCCTCGTCAAGCCCGAAGCCCAGAGCCTCAATGGTGTTACATAGTGCAAAGCCCCTCAGTTTACCTTGATTGACCGAATGGGTTTGGCGTTCCTCGTAACCCAGTCGATCTGACAGCTCGAGAGCACGCTCGAAATTGGCGCCAAAATCGCCACAGTCATATTCAAGTTGGGAAATCGTCCGGTATGGTAAGCAATCCGGTCGGATCAGATTACGACGCCGAAGTTCAAACCTATCGACGCTCAGTTGTCGAGCAGCCTCGTCCATAAGTCGTTCTGGCGTAAATTGTCCCTCCGGCTCTCCTGCCCCGCGGATAGGACAAGTGGGGACGGTATTCGTTAAAACTCCACTCGCCTCCATATAACCGACTGGCACGTCATACACGGACGGTGCGATCTTGATTGAATTGCGTACAGGATTCCCTGCTCGGGGTCCTAGATAAGCACCCAAGCTCGCAAGATTTTTTACCCGCAGGGCTTTGATCCTATATTCCTCATCGAGAGCATACTCCGCCGCGGAAACCATATCCCGTGTATGCACATCGCTTATAAAAGACTCGGATCGCTCGGAAATCCATCGTACTGGTACGCCGAGTCTTCGCGCTGCCCAGAGCACCAGAACCTCCTCGGCGTAAACAATATTCTTTGCCCCAAAACCACCGCCGAGTCGAGGGACTAGAACACGGATATTCTCTGGTTCGCAAAAAAAGCAGAACTTTGCCAAGGTATTTCTAACAGGGTGCGGCTTTCCAGCGGTAGCATAAAGTGTGAATTTCTCCGCCTCGGAATCCCAGTCCCCAATATAACCCCGTGTTTCGATGGGTGCGCCGACTCCCCTATTTTGAACATGACGTATGCGGACGACATGCGCCGCCCGCTCGAATACGGCGTCGGTCGCATCCTTATCGCCGATTTCAACGGTAAAACAAATATTGTCAGGAAACGCGGGATCGACGGTGGGCGCATTACCAGAAACCGCTGTCTCTACGTCAATTACCGGCTCTATCTCCCGGTAGGAAACATGAACTTTTCCGGCGGCGTCGAGGGCGTGGTTTCGAGTGTCTGCTATGACCATGGCAAGAATCTGGCCGACATACTCGGTTTTCCTTGCCGGCATCGCCGGTTCGGGGCGAGCAATGGATGGATCACCTTGTTCGACTGGTTCATCGATATCGGTTTTCTCAACCACGGGTCTAACCTCCCAGGGCACCCCTCCGATCCCGTCCGCTTCAAGGTCGGCACCGGTAAGTATAGAAAGAACACCCACGGTCTGTAGCGCGGCTTCGGTATCGATATGAATAATATCTGCGCAAGCTAGTTCGGAACGCACGAATACTGCATGCATTTGTCCTGTAATGTTTAAGTCTTCGAGAAAAGTCGCAGCACCGCGTAGAAGATCTCCATCTTCGATGCGCGATACCGGCGTACCAACAAGGTTACCTAGGCTAGGTGGTTCATAATTACTGAGGTCCATTTGACAGGTATAAAGCGGATAGACCTAAAGGGACAATATCGCGACTATGCAAAAAACGATTAATCTTAGATATCAAGCGAGAGATTATTTCGTTGACGCTGCCGTGGCTAGATACTGCCAACTTTATGGCATTTTGAGAGTGATAATTACCCTCAAGTTGTGCTCGCGAAGTCTTTGCCGGTGTGACCTGAACGTCTTATAGTTCTGGCTCGCGTCTTTAATGGGCGATGAAACGTATCAGGAGCCACTCAATGGAACGGACGTTCGCGCGTGAAGTTGAAATGCTACGCCGGGGTGCTGGCGAATACTTTGAAGGCGAGGGCATCCTCGCTATTACCAAAGCGCTTCTACAATCGGGAGTCTCTTATGTCGGAGGTTATCAAGGCGCACCGGTTTCCCATCTAATGGATGTTTTAACATCTGACTCCAAGGGCTTGATGGCTGAATTGGGCGTTCATACTGAGGTGTGTGCTAACGAAGCAGCGGCTTGCGCGATGTTAGCCGCTTCCGTCAATTATCCAATCCGCGGGGCCGTTACATGGAAATCTACGGTCGGTACTAATGTCGCTGCCGATGCGCTATCAAATGTTGCATCCGTCGGTGTTATCGGTGGCTCGCTCATTGTCCTCGGTGAAGATTACGGCGAAGGATCATCCATCATTCAAGAACGTAGCCACGCCTTCGCTATGAAATGCTCTGTCTGGCTCGTAGACCCCAGGGTCAATCATCCACGTATTGTTGAATTGGTCGAGAAATCATTTGAGCTGTCGGAAACTAGCAATACCCCTGTTATGGTAGAGTTCCGTATCCGGGCCTGTCACGTGACCGGGCGTTTCGCAACAAAGGATAATAGGAAGCCCGAATTCTCGATGAACGACCCTATCCCGGAGCCGGAGTATAATCTGGACCGAATCGCCCTGCCTCCATCGACTTATCTACAGGAAAAAATGAAGGTAGAGCAGCGTTTTCCTGCCGCCATCAAGTTTATCCAAGAACACGGGATGAATGAGTTCTTTGACGGTGAATGCGACGAGGTAGGAATTATGTGCCAAGGCGGCCTATACAACTCCGTCATTCGCGGTCTTCAGCAGTTGGGGCTTGCCGACCCTTTCGGCAATTCACGTATCCCGATTTACTGCATGAACGTTACTTATCCTATGGTGCCAGACGAAGTTACCCGCTTCTGCGCTGACAAACGATCCGTCTGCATCGTCGAAGAAGGCTTCCCGGACTACCTTGAACAGGCGCTGAATGCGACTCTCCGAAAATTAGACATAAACACGACAGTTGTTGGCAAAGATGTCTTCCCTAAGGCCGGTGAATATCAATCCGAAGTCATGATGACCGGCCTTGCTAAATTCATCGAGGGCACATTGCCAAAGGGCATAGACCTTAAGCCAATCACCGACGTGATCAAGGCGGTCGCCGATAACAAGGCATATGCGGCAGAACTGCTCGGGGCACCGATACCAAAACGCCCTCCAGGGTTCTGTACTGGATGTCCAGAGCGACCGGTTTTCTCCGCCCTGAAGCTAGTACAGCAGGATCCAAAAATTGGCAAAATGCACATTTCGGCAGACATCGGGTGCCACACCTTTTCCACATTACCGCCCTTTAACATGGGTAACACGGTCACCGGGTACGGTCTCGGCCTCGCAAGCTCAGCGGGTGTAAAGGACACTCTTAAAGGCCACACAATCTCGATCATGGGGGACGGCGGCTTTTGGCATAATGGGCTATCAACGGGAATTACCGGCGCGGTATTCAATGAACACGATAACTTACTTATCGTAATGGCTAATGGCTATTCCTCGGCAACCGGACAACAACAGCTACCATCGTCCACCGCGGGCGGCTTGCGCCCACCGGATACGGTGGTCCCTATAGAAAAAGCGCTGAAGGGCGTAGGTGTTAAATGGATTAAGAAGCAATACACCTATCAGGTGGGGCATATGCGTAACCTTATAAAGGAAGCGCTTACGTCGACCGAAAAAGGACTTAAAGTCATCATTGCCGAGGCAGAATGCCAAGTCGCCAAGCAACGACGCGAAAAACCAATTTCTGCAAAACTCCTTAAGTCGGGTAAACGAGTGGTTCGCACTCGTTTTGGTGTAGATGAAGACACTTGTACTGGCGACCACTCTTGTATTCGCCTCTCCGGATGCCCGTCTCTTTCCGTAAAACCCAATCCCGACCCCCTCCGAAAAGATCCGGTAGCGACCGTTTTAAACTCCTGCGTAGGGTGCGGGCTGTGCGGTGAGGTATCTGATGCAGCAGTTTTATGCCCGTCGTTTTTTCAGGCTAAGATCATCCAGAATCCTAACGTGATCGATAAAATCGCTTATAAAATCCGTGGGGCCGTCATCAAAATGCTGCAAGGCGAACCGAATGCTCTAGATAGTGAATCCAGCCAAGATGACCCGGCCGAGGTCAGGATTGCGGCAGAATGAATAAGCTTCCCGAACGACCGATCTCAATGGTCATCGGCGCCCTCGGAGGAGAGGGCGGCGGGGTCCTTACAACCTGGATAGTTCGGGCCGCGGAGATATGTCGGTTTCCGACCCAATCAACCTCTATCCCGGGCGTCGCACAGCGAACCGGGGCGACTACTTATTATGTTGAAATTTTTCCCGCCCCGCACGAGGATTTAACCGGCCAAGAGTTGGTTATGGCCCTTTACCCCGCACCCGGAAATATGGATATCGTAGTAACTTCTGAGCTGATGGAAGCCGGTCGTATGCTCGAAAGTGGGATGGTTACACCGGACCGTACGACCCTGATCGCTTCGACCCACCGGGTGTATTCAGTGGTCGAGAAATCGGCGATGGGAGACGGCCTGTTCCGTGCCGACAAGCTTGATAACGCGGCACAAAAACTCTCGAAGCGCGCTGTTCTTTTCGATATGGCGATGCTCGCCGAAAAAGAAGGAACAGTTCTCAATGCGATCGTATTGGGGGTGATCGCCGGATCAGGTGAACTCCCGATCCCAGTTGATAACTTCCGAGAAGCTATCCGGGAATCCGGCATAGCGATTGACTCCAACCTAAAAGGTTTTGAGCTGGGCCTTAGCTATATGAGCGGCGAATTCCTATTGCCGGATGCGGCACCCGAGAAGAAGATAAAGAAAGCCCGTCCCAGTGCAAAAAACTTAATCTCAGACGTACAAGAGAACTACCCCGCCGAAACCCATGCGATTATGACGGAGGGCGTCAAACGGTTGGTAGAATATCAGAGTCCTGAATACGCCAAACTTTATACTGACCGGATGCGCAAAGTTCTTGCAGTTGACCTCGAAAGGGGCGGAGAACGTAATAGCTGGGCGATCACGGTTGAAACTGGTAGGTATTTGGCACTGATGATGTCTTACGAAGACATCATCCGGGTTGCCGACCTTAAATCGCGACGCTCCCGTATCCAGCGCGTCCGGGAGGAGGTTCTTGCAAAACCTGACGAACCAATCCAAGTGACTGAATTCTTAAAACCTGGCTTTGATGAAATGACCTCGGTTATGCCAACTTGGTTGGGGCGACCAATAATGAACTGGGCACGGGAGAACGAATGGGCGAGCAACTATAATTTTGCAATGCGCGTCCGGACGAACACTATAAACGGTTTCTTGAGGTTGTGGGCGCTATCAAAGCTGAGATTCTACCGCCCCAGAACTTATCGCTATAGCGAAGAACAGAAATCTATTGGGATTTGGCTCGACACTATTGTGAGCGCTGCAACACAGCATTATCAACTTGCCGTCGAGATTGCAGAGCTCGCCAATCTGCGAAAGGGATATTCCGACACGCACAAGCGTGGTTTGCAGAATTTCGCCCGGATTATGGACGAATTGGCAATACCGTGTTCGACTGGAGTGAGAGATCCTGCATGGGGAGCAGACGCAATTTCGAAGCTTCGTGCTGCGGCATTAACTGACCCGGAGGGCGATGCGCTAGAGAGAGCATTTTCAGAGCTGATCGATCGACCTCAGGTGGCCGCAGCGGAGTGAATAATACCTCGCGCTGAATACCTCGAGATTGAAGCGTTCACTACTTCCCCATCATCTCCAGCATAAACAAGTTGGCGACGTTATGATCGAGAATCTGTTTCTTAGCCTCCTCGTCGAGGACAGGTGGATCAGCAATAACCGTCGGAAGATCGAGATACAAATCTGGCCAATCCGAAGTGTAAAGTAGCTAGGTCGGCGCCTTAATCGAATCAAACGTCGGTTCCAGCGTATTTTTGTTGGTCTGCTCCATACGCTGGCACGTGAAATACATCTCGGAGATACATTCAGTTGGCAAGCGCTTAACGTTGGTGATTCGGAGGACCTCTTCAAATATTCAATGTCACGCCTTTGTTGAATAAATGGCAACCCAGATAGGCTCTATCCATAAGACTGGAATTTCTGGAAATCGCTTGGGCGGACGGTATTATAGCGGTCTTAATCATACTAGCATTCCAAGCTATGCCTCGCGTTATTTATCGTTCAGACTTGGCTAGCGCCGAGAGAACAGTTTCTGGTGTGATCGGCATCTCGGTGACAAGCCCACCAAAAGGTCTAATCGCATCGTTGACGGCACACATAATCGCTGCAGGAGCGCCGACCGTACCGGCTTCTCCAGCGCCCTTTGCTCCTAATCGCGTGCCTTCCACGGGGGTCTCAACATGGCCAATATGTATGTCAGGCATCTCCGCCGCCATTGGCACCAAATAATCAGCGAGGGTGCCATTAAGCAGATTGGCATAATCATCGTAGACGCAGTGCTCAAACAGCGCACCGCCAATTCCTTGGACAACACCACCACGGATTTGTTCGTCTACAAGAAGTGGGTTGATCACTCTACCGCAATCCTCGACAACCCAATGCTCGAGAGGTTTCACGATTCCTGTTTCGGTATCGACATCGACTAACGCGCCCTGAATACCATTGGCAACACAGAAAGGTGCTGCCGGCGCATAATGACGCGTCGCCGCAAGCTCCGGCTGGGTACCCGGCGGCAAAAGATCGTGGCGGAAATGACCGGCCTCCGCAATCTCGGCAAGGCTCATTCTATTTTCGTGGGTATCGCTATCCCATATCGCGCCGCCGGACACAGTCAGCCTGTCAGAGTCCCTTTGCAATATAGCCCCTGCGAGGGAGCATATATTCTCGGCTAGAGCATCAGCCGCTCTCCACGCGGCTTCGCCCCCAATCGTCAAACCACGGGATGCCCATGCGCCACCACCATAGGGTGTTACGGCGGTATCACCAGAAAAGGTAATAGAAATGTCGTCTATTGAAATTCCGAGCCGGTCACCGACAATTTGCATTATACCCGTAGAAGTACCCTGGCCCTGGTCAGTGGCGCTTGTGATAATCTGTATTTTACCTGACGGTTCTAGCTTTACCGTCGCCCCATCTTGGGTAGAAACGCGTGCCTGCGCTGGACCATAATAAGCTCCCCCAACCGCCGTCAGTTCGACGAATGTCGCCAACCCGATTCCACGCCATCTATTCTGTTTCCGCAAACTAGCCTGTTCTGCACGCAGTGCGTCGTAGTTCATCATTTCCATCAGCTGATCGAGGCATTCAACCAACGACAGTCTGGAAAGCGGTACACCGGTCAACGTTTTAGTCGGAAACCCTTCGTCCTTAATGTAGCTTTGGCGCCGGAACGCGGCAGGGTCGACCCCCGATTCTATTGCAGCTAGGTCCATCAGCTGCTCTGTGACCGCCGTCGCGATCGGTTGCCCTACTGCGCGATACATTGCGACGGTCGGCCGGTTCTGGAAAGCTGCTCTAAAATGCCCTTGATATTCTTCTAAGGCATAAGGTGCGCCAGTCAGATTCAAATTCATCATGCCTTCACCGATAGACACACGTCGATAGGCTGAGTAAGGACCAATTCCACCGACTGCATCCACCGACATTGACCGGACCACACCGTTCTCTGCCTTCGCAGTGGCAGCCACGACATGATCGCGGGAATGCATGTCACTGACGAATGACTCTAGGCGGTCGGCTATATATTTGACGGGACGATCGAGAAACCTGCTTAAGGCAGCAACGGTGATTTCATCGCCATACACGTGTAGCTTGATCCCAAAACC
>CETH01032295.1_pt1 | contig 31606 bp, 29 predicted proteins | sample 361461 | NCBI WGS metagenome assembly CETH01 (sample SAMEA2622695, study PRJEB7988) | marine metagenome | isolation source: saline water (ENVO:00002010), including
AGTACTAATAGCTCAATTGGCTTGATTTATGCACTGAAAAAATTTTTAATCTAGATATAGATAACACATCATAGAACCTCTAATTTATTGAAAAAAGTGCTTTACTGTTCATTAAATGAACACTAATATGTTCAATATTTGAACATATGAAAGATAACGAAGATCATTTTGATGTACTAAGAAAAATACAAAAAAACCCTGAGGTTACTCAGCGTGAGCTAGCCGAAGAGTTGGGCTTTAGCCTAGGAAAGCTTAATTATTGTTTAAAAGCGCTCCAGGGCAAAGGTTTGGTCAAAATAAAAAATTTTCAAAAAAATCCCAAAAAAATAAACTACTTTTATGTTCTTACACCTAAAGGCATAGCAGAAAAAACAAAACTTACTCTGAATTTTATGAAAAGAAAAATGAAAGAGTATGACGAATTAAAAAAAGAACTTAAATAAAATAATGTGGGCTATTTTAAAAGTTGACCGAAAAAATTTAACTCTCTTAAAGAGAGATCTTAAAATAAAAGTTGGAGCAGATTACAAAATTTACATACCAACACTACTAGTACAAAAGTACAAAACAAATAAACTTATAAGTAGAGAGTTTAGTTTAATGGGAGATTATGTTTTTTGTTTTCATAAAAATTTTGAAAATCTAAATATAATTAATGGATTGAAATTTTTAAAGGGATTAAAGTATTTTTTAGATGGCCACATAATATCTCAGTCAGAAATAATAAATTTTATTAAAAAGTGTAAAGATTCAGAAAATAAGGACGGATACTTATCTGAGAATTTTTTTGAAATAACTATAAACTCTACTTATAAATTTACCTCGGGACCATTTACAGAAAAAATTTTTAAAATTGTTGAATTACAAAAAAACAAGATAAAGATTTTAATAGGCAATGTTAAAATGAAAATAAAATATAATAATTATTCTTTTAACCCTGTCTAAATAAAAAAACTCATGAAACATTTATTGTAAAAGCGTTCTTTTGCAAAGTGCGGAGCTTACTTAATTAAATCAATTTAGATGAAGAAAACAGAAATTTTTGTAACCTTGGGACCCTCATCTATTAATAAAAATTTTTTAAAATTTATTAATAGAAAAAAAGTTTCTTTAGTTAGGCTTAATATGTCACATGTAAAGCTAGAAAAACTTAAAAATAAAATATCTTTTATAAAAAAACATACGTCAGTGCCTATATGCATAGATACTGAGGGAGCGCAAATAAGGACAAAGCTTAATTATTTTAAACCCATAAAATATAAAAAGAATAAAAAAATGTTAATTAATAAAATGGGTGGAAAAATTAATCTCTATCCAGCAAGTGTATTTGATCAACTAAAACGAAATGACCTTCTGGATATTGGTTTTCAGGGTTTACAATTAAAAATTTTAAGTAAAAATAAAAAAGTTATCAAACTTGTATGCACAAAACCTGGAATTTTGGAAAACAATAAAGGTGTTCATGTTATTAATAGAAAAATTCGTTTAAACTTTATTACAGAAAAAGATTTAAAAGCTATAAAAATAGCAAAGAAGTTAAAAATAAAAAACTTTGCATTGTCTTTTACTAATTCTAGAAAGGATATTATCAATTTTTCCAAACTTTTACCTAAAGAAAAAAAATATTTTAAAATAGAAACATTAAATGGATTAAAAAATCTAGATTTTTTCTTTAGAAAAGAAAAAAATTTTTTAATAGATAGAGGTGATTTATCAAAAGATATTGGCACTGAAAATATTCCAGCAGCACAGAGATATATATTCAAAAAATCTAAGAATAAGAAAAATATAAAAATAGCTATTGCTACTAATTTCTTAGAGAGCATGATTGATAACCCTTACCCAACTAGAGCAGAAGCAAACGATATTTATAATGCTCTTGAAATGGGTGCTAGTGGACTCGTGCTAGCAGGAGAGACTGCTATGGGTAAGTTTCCCAAAGAATGTGTCGAATTTCTATTAAAAGTCATTAGGGCGTTTAAGAAAGAGAGAACAATCTATGATTAAAAAAAAGGGTAAAAAAATATTAATCATGGGTCTGCCAGGCTCAGGAAAGACAACTTTAGCAAGGAAAATTTATGCTTCTCTGAATGCCAAATGGCTTAATGCAGATGTAATAAGGAAGAAATATAATGACTGGGATTTTTCAAAAGAAGGAAGAATAAGACAAGCAAAAAGATTAAATAATCTTTCAAATATAATCACTAAAAAAGGAAAAGACGTAGTAGTAGATTTTGTTTGCCCAACCAAAGACTCTTTCAAATATTTTAGGGCAAATTATGTAATTTGGACAGATACAATTAAAAAAAGTAGATTTAAAGAATTTAATAAAATTTTTCGAAAACCTAAAAAATATAATTTAAGAGTTACGACCAAAGATGCTGAACTCTGGAAAATTGTTATAATTGATTCTTTAAAAAAAAATAAATGGAATAATCAAAAACCCACTGCCCAAATGTTAGGCAGATATCAGCCATGGCATAATGGTCATAGAAAATTATTTGAATATATAGTCAAAAGAGATCTTCAAGTGAATATTCAAGTCAAAGATGTTTTTAATCTTGATAAGAATAATCCTTTTAATTTTTCAAAAATTAAAAATATTATAGAAAAAGATTTATATCATTTTAGATCAAGAGTTAAAATTACAAAAGTTCCCAATATTTCCAATATTTTTACTGGCAGAAAAGTTGGTTATAAAATTGAAAAAATTTTAACCCCAAAAAAATTTAGAAATATTTCAGCAACAAACATAAGAAAAAAATTAAGAAAACAAAATAAATTAAAGTAATGTTTTAATTAGCATTAAAAAAAAAATTTTATATTTTAATACTTAGATGAAAGTTTTAGTACTTGTTTCAGGAGGAAGAGGAGGTTCAGATTTTTTTCAAGGTTTATTAGATAATCATAATGAGATACTTCAAATTCCAGAAAAACTGAGAATAAATAAACAATTTTTAGAAATTTTTAATTCTCAAAATAATATAGAAATAGCTGAAAAATTTATCAGGTTTGTGCCTCTTATATTTGACTCAAGAAAAAATAAACTTGAAAGGCATGATAAATTAGGGCCACGAAGAAATCAACATTACATAGTTAATAAAAAAAAATTTTGTTACTATTTTGAAAAATTATCTAAAAAAAAAGTTTTCAAAAAAATTCAGATTATTGAGAATTTATATAAAGCATATTACCTAGCCAGTAATAAAAAGATAAAAAAGTTAAAATTAATTTTATTACATACTCATACAGTAGATTATACAAAAAAATTATTTTCACACGAAAGCATAGATAACTGTGTAATAATTCATACTATGCGACATCCAGTAAATGCTTTGCAATCTCCGATTAGTAATTGGCTAAAATTTAATGATGGAAAACTTTTTTTTCCAAAAGATTTATATTTTCAAAAAGATCTAACAATAAATGGATTAAGCGATTTAATAAATTTAAATAAAAAAATTTATGTCGTTCTTTTGGAGAATTTACATAAAGATAAAAGGAGAGTTATGAAAGACTTTTGCAAAATATTTAAAATAAACTTTACTCAAAATTTGATGAATTGTACTTTTTTCGGCAAACAATGGTGGGGAGATAAAGTAAGTGGAAGATGGATAGGCAAGAACAAAAAAATTAAGAAATTCAATTTAAAGGATGTTTTCTTCGAAAGTGACTTATTTTACTTTAAAGGTTTAACAAATCATATAATAAACAAATATTTTGATGAAAAAACTTTTATTTCTGAAAACAATTTTTTTTATAAGTTATCACCAACTAAAGCAGAGTATTTAGTTTGGAAAAATACTTTTAAACATAAAAAGATCAAACATATATTGAGTATTCCATATTTCTTTATCAAAAGAGTATTTTTCCTTAATAGTTTTTTTGTAAAAAAACCTTTTTTACCACACTCTATAGGTGCAAAAAGAAAATGACATTACCAATTATTTTAAAACCTAAAAAAAACTATGATCTCGTAAGGATTGGAAGAGACAATGACGGTGGATACTTGGTGTCTAAAAAAACTATTTTAGAAAGTAATTATCTCATATCATTTGGAATTTTAGACGATACTTCTTTTGAGAATGACTTTTTAAAAATTAATAATATTCCAGTAATATGTTTTGATCATACTATCAATAAGACTTATTGGAAAAAAAGATTTTTTAATGATATTGGAGCAGCAATATATAATTTAAATTTTAAATTTATAAAAAATACAATTAATAGATATTTTGAGTCAAAAAATTTTTTTAAGCTTCCAAAAGTAAAACTGTTAAATGAAACTGTATCGAATGGGTATGTAAAAAAATTTGCAAATGAAGAAAATTTTAAAAAACCTCTTTTTTTTAAAATAGATATAGAGGGTTCAGAATACAGGTTACTAAAAGAGTTAATAGAAATTCAAAATTTAATTTGTGGATTAGTCATTGAATTTCATGATATTGATTTGCATATAGAAAAAATAAATAATTTTGTTAATTCATTTAATCTTACATTAACTCATGTTCATCCAAATAATTATGGCGCTAAAGATCCTTATGGAAACCCTACGGTACTCGAGTTAACTTTTGAAAAAAACCCACTAGAAATCTCAGGTGATCAGAGACTTCCAAATTTATTAGATCAACCCAATGACCCAAATAATAAAGATATCGAATTAAAATTTAGCTAAATTTTAGTGAATAATAAAAAACAGATTAAGATTAAAAGTATAGCTATATTGATTGAGAATATAGAATACGGTGGAGCTACTACTCACTTAATAAATTTAATTAATAGCAATAAATATAAATCTGTAAAATTTTTTATAGTCACGAATAGAAATAATAAAGGTATAAATAGTATCATGTCTTCTTGTAATAAAAAGAATTATAAAATTATTTATTATAATTCTTTTTTTATTCCTTTCACTGATTTAAAAGTTTTTAAATTAATACATTTTTTTTTAAAACCAATTCTTTTTATATTTTCTATAATTCAAATGATCAAAATCATCAAAGACATAAAATTCGATATCTTATTAGCTAATTTTGGAGGTTACGGAGATTTTAGAACCGAAATGAGTGGAATTATAGCAGCAAAAATTTTAAGAAAAAAAAGATTATTTTTACTAGTTCACCATTGTTATACAAAACCATTTCTTTGGAATAATCTAATTAATAAGTTTTTGAGTTCTATTATTGGAAATTTTGTTATGGGAATTATATTTGTTTCAAATGCAACAAAGAGAAATATTTTGAAAAATACTTATCTAACAAGATTTTTAAAAGGTAGAGCGGTAGTTATACATAATGGTGTTGATCTGAAGTATAAAAAGCTTAAAAAAATTAACACATTTAATAAATATAGGACAAAATTAAAAGTTTTAATGCTATCCAGAATTGAAAGTTATAAAGGACATGATGATTTAGTCGAAGCTTTTGAAAGATTACCTAAAAAAATTAAAAATAAATATATAATTCTTTTTGTAGGCTCAGGAAAATTAAGCGACATAGAAAAGTTAAAAAAAAAAATTATTTTTTTAAATTTACAAAATAATTTTAAATTTATAAGTTATTTAAATTTCAATAGTATTAGAATCTTGAAAAGTGTGGATATATTTTTCTCACTTACTAGAGATTTTGAAGGATTTGGATATTCTATTGCAGAGTCATTGTTAGCAAAAACCCCTGTAGTTTCTACTAAAGTAGGTGGAACAATAGAATTTTTAAATAAAGATAATTCAGTGCTTATAAACCCTAGAGATGTAAAAAAAATTAGTCAAACTTTAGAAAAATTTTCTAAAAATAGATTAAATTTTAGAAGAAAAGCAATAAAAGGAAAATTGTTAATTGAAAAGAAATTTAATTCAGAATTAATGGGTAATAAATTTTACAATTTTTTTAATAAAACTATATAAAATTAAAAAATTTAAACTTCAAAAAAATTTAGAAATATTCTAGCAACAAACATAAAAAAAAATTAAGAAAACAAAATAAATTAGAGTAATGTTTAACAAAATAAAAAAAATAATTCGCCTATTAAATAATAGAGAAAAAAATAAATTTAAATTGTTAATTTTTTTAATGTTTTTTGCTGTGATTTTTGAAACCCTTAGTATTGGTATTATAATTCCTCTAATAAATTATTTTGTATACGATAGTACATTTTTATTACAAAGTTTAAATTTAGAAAATTTTCTTCTTACAACTAATCTCTCAGATGAAAATATTCTTGTGTTTATACTCCTATCGATTGTTGCAATTTTTCTGATTAAAAATATTTATATGGCTTTTTATTATTGGTTTGAAAATAAATTTGCCTACAAAGTTCGTTACGATATAGGCGTGAGACTTTTTCAAAAATATTTAAATAGCCCATATACTTTTCATATAGAAAACAATTCATCCAACTTGATTTCTAAAATTGAGCAAGAGACAGCTAATTACGGAGCAGGTCTAATGTTTGTAAATATCCTGTTCGTAGAAATATTAATGCTTTTTGGTATTGCTATTTTTTTATTTTTAATAAGACCTTTTGAAACTCTTTTTATTGTATTAGTAAGTCTACCTCTTTCTTTAATATTTTATTTAATGGTTAAGAATGTAGTTTCAAGATTAGGAAAAAAAAGAGAGGTCGCTCAAAAAGGAAAAATAAAATCTATGCAACAGGGTTTAGGAGCAATAAAGGATATTATAATTTATAAGGCACAGAAAAATTTCATAGAAATTTTTCATTCTGATAGTAATAAAATGGCGGATGTCGGAATGAAGACAATGTTTTTATTAAAATTGCCAAAAATATGGTTTGAGTTAACTTCAGTAATTATAATTACTCTTTTAATTTTTTTGCTTTCATCTGATGATAGTGGAACAAAAGCAGTAATGAGTACAATGGGAATTTTTTTAGTAGCTTTTATCAAAATGATACCGTCAATAAACAAAATTTTAATTTCATTACAAAACATCAGATACTCAGAAGCCGCCTGTGATAGTCTTTACGTAGATTTAAAAAAATTAGATACAACACAATCTCTAAAAACAGAAATAAAACAAATAGATTTTCAAAATGAAATAAGGTTTGAAAATGTTTTTTTTTCGCATTCAAATAAGAATAATCCTACGTTAGAAAATATAAATATTTTAATAAAAAAAAATGAATTTATTGGTATTCAGGGTGAGACCGGAAGTGGAAAAAGTACTTTCGTGGACTTGTTAGTAGGTCTTATCACGCCAACATCTGGTAAAATCTTTAGCGATACTGTTGATATACAAAAAAATATATTTTCATGGAGAAAAAACTTTGGGTATGTCCCTCAGAACTTATATTTATTAGATGATACAATTTCAAATAATATCGCGATAGGTCAAAAAAATGAAGAAATATCAAAACTTAAAGTAGATAATTCAATCAAACAATCGCAGCTCTCAAAATTTATATCCAGTTTAGAAAATGGTCTACAAACAATGGTTGGAGAACGTGGGGTTAAAATTTCTGGCGGTGAAAAACAAAGAATCGGAATAGCAAGAGCTTTATATAATAATCCTAACATTTTAATTTTTGACGAAGGAACGAGCGCATTGGATAGTGAAACTGAGGCAAAAATTCTTAAAGTACTTTTACAGTTGAAAGGAAAAAAAACAATAATTTTCATTAGCCACAAAAAGTCAAATTTAGATTTTTGTGACAAAAGATTTAAAATAGAAAATAAACAAATCACACAGATTGCGTAAAAATGTATTTTAATAGAAAAAATAATTTTCCCCACGGACTTATGTTTCATCATTTTCATGACAACAAAAGCCACAAAAGTAGCCAAGGATCGATAACTGCTGATCAGCTTTATGAAGTTATAAAGGTTGTTGGAAGAAAAAATATTTTAGATCCAAATATTTTTATGTATAAATTTAAAAATAAAAAATTAAAAAAGAAAGATTTATGCTTAACATTTGATGATCTTCACAAATGTCAAGTTGATATTGCCTTACCAGTTCTAAAGAAATTAAAAGTAAAAGCATTTTTTTTTATTTACACTAAGGCAATAGGAAAAAGACCAGATGATCTTGAAATATTTCGATTTTTCAGAAATTCCTATTACGAAAATATAAATAATTTTTATGAGGATTTTTTTGAAATTTTTTTAAATTTCAATAAAAAATTTAAACTTGATAAATTTTTTATCGAGAAAAAAAAGGGAATTGAAATTTTTTCAAAAAAATATACTTTTTATTCTGATTCAGATATTAAGTTTAGGATAATAAGAGACGAGGTTTTGAGTCGGTCAAATTATAGCAAAATAATGCACAAACTATTTAAAAAAAAAAATTTTAACTTAACTGACTATTCCAAACAAGTATTTCTTAGTGAAGTAGATATCAAAAAAATTGATAATTTAGGACACTCAATAGGTTTGCATTCTCATTCTCACCCGACATCCTTTAAAAAATTAAGTTATAAAGAACAACTAAATGAGTACAGTAAAAATAAAAAAATACTAGAAAATATAATTGGAAAAAATAAAATTTTTTCAATGAGCCATCCTTGTAGTCAGTATAATCAAAATACATTTAAAGTTCTGAAAAAATTGAATATTGATATAGGGTTTAAAGCAAATATGTTTGGGAAAAACAAAATTTCAAGAGAAAATTACAACTTTGAAATAGCTAGGGAAGATTACACGAACATAAAGAACAGATTAAATCTTCATTAAATGAAAAATAAAATGTCAAAATTAAACAGTCATAATGAATGGGACAAGCTAAAAGAAATTATAGTTGGGTCTGCCGAAGGAACAGTTGCATCCCTGGGATGGAAACATGACAAAAACAAAACTATAACAGAGAATAATTTCAAAAAAGCATTTGAGTTAGCAAAAAAAGCCTCACCAAAATGGTTCTTTGATGAAGTTTCTGAAGATTTAGAAAATCTTGCTAAAACTTTAGAGAATCTGAATGTTAAAGTGTATAGGCCAAAAGTTTTTGATCTAACTAAAGTATATTCTACTCCTGATTGGAGTTCTACGAGTAATAATATTTATAACACTAGAGATCTAAATCTTGTAGTGGGAAATAATTTAATTGAAAGCCCATCTCCTTCTACTTACAGATACTTCGAGTCTTCTGCTTTATACGAAATTTTTTACAAATATTTTGAAAGTGGGTGTAAATGGATATCTGGACCAAAACCAAGGCTAAATTACGAGGTCGTTTTACCCTATTTTAGAGATGAAAATGAAAGAGTGCTTACAGAAGAAGATAAGATGCACAAAGAAAAAACTGGCGGAAGATTAGAAAAGTTACATAAGTTAAGCGAAAAGGAAATACTCTTCGAGGCTGCTAATACTTTAAGGATGGGAAAAGATCTTCTGTACCTGGAATCCTCTTCAGGAAATCACAAAGGGGGAAAATGGTTACAAAGTGTGCTGGGCAGTGAGTACAGAGTGCATATAACAAAAGATATTTATAGATCTTCTCACATTGACTCTACAGTTATGTGTTTAAAGCCAGGTGTTGTCTTATTTAACGGAGCAAGAGTAAACGAAAAAAACTGTCCTAAAATTTTTAACAAATGGGACAAGCTATATTTTAGCGATGTTGCCCCAACCTCAGATTCGGAATTAAAATTTCAAAAAGAGATTAGAGACCCTATAGCTAAAGAAATCGAATCTCTGGGCTTTCAAACTAATCTAGTTAATATTTCCTCTCCTTGGGTAGGAATGAATTTTTTATCAGTTGATCAAGAAACTATAATTATCGATGAGAGACAGACTAAACTGATTAAATTCTTGGAAAAAAATAAATTTAAGACTGTCCCAATTAAAATGAGGCACATTTATACTCAGGGTGGAGGCATACATTGTGCAACTCTAGATACTGTAAGAGATAGTAAATTAGAAAGCTATTTCGATTAAACAATAATTTAAAAATTAAAAAGTGAATTCAAGTAAAACTTTACTAGTTTTGACACACCAACCTTTAACAAAGCATAATTATGTTAGGTTAGGGGTAGACACCAGATATAAAGGTTGGAAAATTATTTATTGGAGTGTACTTCCTTTGTTGAATAAAAATTTAGACAGAATACATTCTCAAAAAGGTAGCAGGCACAAAAGAAACAAAAATTTTATAAAAATATACACTTATTTTGATTTAATTAAAAAAATTAACAAACTACCAAAAAATTTCTTTTATCTTAATATCGTTGGAAATTATATAAGGATTTCACTATTAGAGAGAATTCTTTGTTTTTTGGGTGGAAAAAAAATATCTTTTAAATTTGGACCTGAAATTGAAGTAAAATTAAATTCTTCACAAAATATTAAAAATTTTCTAAAAAAAAATAAAATTTTAACAACGTTTATAAGAATTATTTTTATGTTTTTAAACAAAATCCGTATTTTAATATCTGAAAAAATAAGCAATGTTAACTCAGTTTTAACTTTTGTGTTTAATCATAATACACACTTAAAAATAAAGAAAAATATTGGAAAAAATAATCTTTTAAAAATTAATAGTCCCGAATATCAACTTTATTTAAACTCAAAAAGAAAAAAAAAGAAAAATAGCAATACAATTATATTTATCGACGATGTTGTTGAAGGGAGTTTTGATTATAAACTGGGATACGCGCAAGATAAAGACAGAAAAGCAGAAGATTATTGGGGTCCGGTTAAGGAACTTCTTGATTTTGTGAAAAATAAACTTCCTAATCATAAACTCTTAATTGCGGCTCACCATAGACGCAACCAAAATGATATACCAATAAGTGGTAACAAGTTTATTTTTGATAAAACTTGCGAGTTAATAAAAGACTCTAAATTGATCTTATGCCATAATTCTATGGCCAGTCAGTTAGCGGTTTTATTTAGGAAGCCTATAGTTTTTATTACGACAGATTTTTACAAGTCATATCATTTTCACAGCCATTTAACTACAAACAGTCTTTCAAAAGCACTTGGAACTGAACTAATAAATGTTGGAAAAAAATTTCAACCAAATAAAAAAATTTTACAAAAAATTAAATCTGCAAAAGTAGATACTGAAAAATATAAAAAATATGAAAAGAATTATATTAATTATCCCGAATTTAAATCATATGGACGATGGCAGGCCGTTTTAAAACACTTAGATCGTATTGGAACTTAAAATCTATAAAATGTGTGGAATATTAATATTTAAAGCAAAAAACATAAATAGCGAAATCAGAAAAACTTTCTATAAATCTTTAGGTGCATTAAAAAATAGAGGCCCTGATGAAACTAGAGTAGTAGAAAATAAAAATACTTTAATAGGTTTTACAAGGTTAAGCATAAACGATATTAGGAATGGATCACAACCTTTTCGTAGTCCTTGTGGAAGGTATATAATTGTTTTTAATGGTGAAATAGTTAATTACAAAATACTAGCTAAAGAATTAAGAGAAAGAAATTTTAAACTTAGATATGGTCATGAAGCAGAAGTAATTTTAAAACTTTATAGTTTGTATGGAAAAAACTGTGTTAATTTTTTAAGAGGTTTTTTCGCTTTTGTTATAATTGAGGTAAAATCAAACAATATATTTTCGGCAGTAGACAGATATTCAATCAAACCATTATATTATGTTCAAAATTCAAATAAAAATATTTTTGTAATAACCTCAGATTATTCATTCCTGATAAAAAGTGAATTTTTAGAAAGAAGACTGAATTTTGAAAAATTAACGGATTATTTTACTCTCGCAAGAGATTTTGACAATAAAACAATTTTTAGAGGGATTAAAAAGTTAAGGGCATCGTCAATTCTAATTCAAAAAGACAATCAACAAAAAACATTTAAATATTGGACACCTTTTAAAAAAGAGGAGGTTAAGGAAAAAAGTTATGAAAAATTAGCAGACATTACACATGAAAAATTCTTAGAGGTTACTAATTTATGGAAGGTGGCAGACACAAAAAGTTCTCTTAGTTTAAGTTCTGGATTAGATTCTCAAGTTTTAAATCGCTACTTTCATAAAAATAAAGCAAATATTTCAAGATTTAACTTAATCGAGAATAGAAGAAAATTTTTTAATTATGAAAATACAAAAAAAATCAAGTTAAACACTTCAGAAATTGTAAATCTTTTAAATGATTTTACCAAAAAGTCCCTCAATCCTTTTGCGGTAGCACATTCTAGTTGTACATCACTTTTCCAACTATATTCGCATCTAAAAAATAAAAATTTTAAATTTACACTTAACGGCGAAGGTTCAGATGAAATATTTGGGGGTTATGAAAGATACAAGAGACAATTATTTTATATTAAAAATAGAAAGTTAAACTTTGAAAATTCTGTAATTAAAATTTATGAAAAGGATATAAAAAATTTTAGCAATTCACTAAAAAAAGAAAACATAGTAGAAATAAAAAAAGAGTTAAAAAATAAAATAAAGTCAATAAATTTAAAAAGTAAAGATATTGAAAATAAAATATTAGAATTTGATCAAATTACATGGATTCCTTTTTTTATTCAAAGACATGATTTTATAGGGATGCATTTTGGTTTAGAGGTAAGGCCGCCTTATTTAGATCATGAGTTAGCTGAGTTAGCAAATAGTCTTCCGAAAAATTTAAAGTTTAGCTTAGATAAAAGCAAAGTAATTTTAAAAAATTTACTAAAAGAAAAATTTAATGATACATTTTCTTATAAAAAACAAGGTGCACCAAGTGTTTTTAATTTAATTTTGAAAAACAAAAACGAGATGGAGTCTTTCAAAGAAAGCTTATTTTATGGTGAGCTATCAAATTTTTTTGATTGTGACAAAATTATTAGAGACTTAATTAATAACTATCAAAACAAAAACTTTATTTTTTTGTGGAGACTTTATATTTTAAATAAAATGTTAGTAAATTTTTAATTATGAAAAAGATATCTATTATTACTGGAAGTCGTTCAGAATACGGTTTGTTAAAAAATCTTATAAAATTAATTGAAAAAGATAGAACGTTTAAGTTGCAGCTTATTGTAACAGGAATGCATTTATCAAAACAACACGGATTTACTTATAAGGAAATTATTTCAGATGGTATAAAAATTAGAAATAAAATTAACTTAAAAATTAAAAATGATTCAAAGTTTGAGATTTCCAAGTCTATTGGAAAAGGTATAGATAGTTTTACAAAAATCTTTAATTTTAATAAGCCAGATTTGGTTTTACTTTTAGGTGATAGACACGAGATATTACCAGCAGCGTTAGTTGCACTAATATACAATATTCCAGTAGCCCATATTGGCGGAGGTGAATTAACAGAGGGAGCAATTGATGACTCTATTAGGCACTCTATTACAAAGCTCTCACATTTTCATTTTGTAGCTAATAATATTTATAAAAAAAGAATCATACAAATGGGAGAGTCCCCTAAAAATATTTTTGTTACTGGTGGTTTGGGTGTAGATAAAATAAAAAATCTTAAATTGTTGTCAAAAAAAGAATTAGAAAAAAAAATCAAATTTAAAATTAAAAAACGTAATTTAATTGTAACTTTTCATCCAGTTACTTTAGAAAAAAAATCTTCAAAAACATATTTCAGACAAATACTAGAAGCTCTTAAAAAATTAAAAGACACAAGTATTATATTTACGATGCCTAATAACGATCCTGAATATAGCGTTATTTTCAAAATGGTTAAAAAATTTGTTAAAGAAAATAAAAATAGTGTATATTTTTTGAACCTGGGACATTTAAAATATTTTTCATGTGTAAAATACTCTAAATTAGTTTTGGGAAATTCATCAAGTGGCATACTCGAAGTTCCAAATCTTAAAGTTCCAACTGTAAATATAGGTAATAGGCAAAAAGGAAGAATAAAAGGTAAAAGCGTGATTGATTGCAAACCAGAACGAACCGCAATATTAAACGCCATCAAAAAGGCAGAGCTATTTTATTCAAAAAGACAAACAAAGAGTTTTAAAAATCCTTATGGAAAGCAAGGCGCGACAAGAAAAATTTACAAAATTTTAAAAAATTTGAATTTAAAAAATGCAGTACAAAAAAAATTTTTCGATATAAATTTTAAATAAAATGAAACAAATTATAATTATTGGTAGTGGAGGTCATGCAAAAGTTATATTATCGGAAATTTTATTATTAAAGAAATTTAAAGTTAAAGGTTTTATAGATGATCATAGACCACTAAAAGCACTTATTGATAAAGATCATAAACTATTTAATCTTGGAAAGATTAAAAATCTTAAATCTATCGTTGATAAAAATACTTTTGGTGTGATTGGTGTTGGTGAAAACTCTATAAGGAAAAAAATAGTTAAAGACGTAGAAAAAGTTATTAAGAATTTTAGCTGGGCAAAAATCGTATCAAAAAATGCGATAATTTCTAAAAATGTAAAAATAGGGGATGGAAGTGTTATAATTCCTGGTAGCGTGATTAATAATGGAACAAAAATTGGAAAGCACTGCATAATTAACACGAGATCATCGGTGGGTCATGACTGTTTTTTTTCTGATTTTAGCTCTTGCGGACCTGGTTCGACCATTGGCGGCGGATGTAGGATTGGGAAATGTAGCTATATAGGTATCGGATCAACTATAAATCACAAAATAAAAATTAAAGAAAACACAGTTATAGGTGCCCACTCATTTGTAAACAAAAATTGTGAAAAAAACTCTCTTTATTTTGGGGTTCCTGCAAAAAAAATTAAAAGAAAGAAAAAATTAGTCTTTTAAAAATGATAAAAAAGAAAATTAAAAGAAAGACATTTCTTATTGCCGAAATAGGTCCAAACCATAATGGCTCATTTAAAAGAGCTGTCAAAATGGTAAGAAAATTAGCCTCAATAGGAGTCGACGCAGTGAAATTTCAAATTGCTGAACCAAATTTGGTTTATAGCGATGACTCATTTAAGGCTGATTATCAAAAAAAAAATGATAGAAAAAAAACTATTTTTGAAATGAGTAAAAATTTACAGCTTTCTAGAGAAGAACATATTAGGTTATCTAAAATATGTAAAAAACTTGGAGTTATATATGCTTGTACAGCATTTGATTTAAAGAGCTTAATTTTTTTAGATAAAATTATAAAAGTTCCTTTTTTTAAAATTGCATCAGGAGAAATCAGCTCTTTGGATATGATTGATTATATAGCTAAAAGAAAAAAACCAATATTGTTATCTACGGGAACCTCAACATTTGATGAAATTGGAAGAACTTTTAAAAGACTTAAATCTAAAGGCAATAAAAAAATAACTATTTTACATTGTGTAAGCGCATATCCTGCCAAAGATGATCTTTTAAATTTAAATGTGATAGATGAGTTAAAGAAAAAATATAAAACCAAAATTGGTTTTTCAGACCACTCTCTTGGAAATGACGCTTGTCTTGCTGCAATCGCGAAAGGTGCTTGTGTAATTGAAAAACATGTAACTGAGTCAACGGCATTGCAAGGTCCTGATCATAAGGCATCATCTACAATTAAAGAATTCAAAGAATTGGTTAATAAAATAAAAAAATTTGAAACAATGTTAGGATCTAATAGAAAAGTATTTTCTTCAGAAGAGATAAATGTTAAAAAAGTTTCCAGAAAAAGTATAGTTACCAAAAGAGACATAACTAAAGGCTCTAAGCTTAAAAGGAACGATATAGTATTTAAAAGACCTGGTATTGGAATATCTCCGTTTGACTTAAAAAAATATATAGGAAAAAAATTTTTAGTTAACAAAAAAAAGAACAAAGTAGTTTTTTCAAAGGATTTAAATTAGTTTAAAATAAAAAAAAATAAATGAAGAAAAAAAAAATAGTTAAATACTCAAAAAATTATAATAGTATTTTTTCAATAAAAAAATCATTATATAATGATAATAAAAAATTTTTACAGTCTACATTAAAAGTAAATAAATTTTTAAAGAAACAAGGTCTAAGGAAGTTTTGCAAAAATTGCAGAAGCAAACTTTCTAAAAAAATTTTTACGCAATTTGGAATAGGTTATACCTCTTGTAATAAATGCAAACATCTTAATGCTATTTATCATGATAATCCAAAATTCACCCATTGGCTTTATAGTGCTAACAAAGGAAAAAATTATGATGAGGATAAAGACTATTATTATTTTAATCAAAGAGTTAAAAATATACATATACCAAAAGTAGATTTTTTAAAAAAAGTAATAAAATCAAAAATTAAAGTACTTGATATCGGTGCAGGTTCTGGTCAGTTTTTAAAAGCTTTAGAATTGAGAAAAATCCATGGTATTGGATACGAGCCAAGTCAATCTTTTGTAAAATTTGGAAACAAAACCTTAAAAAAAAATAAATTGATAAATTTAGACATGGAGGAAACTTTTAATGTAATCTTAAATGATAAAGAGTCTAATGTTCTATCGATGATTTGTGTTTTAGCCCATTTAGAGGAACCAAATACTCTTATAGAAATATTTAAAAAATCTAGTTTAAAATATTTGTTTTTTTCTGTTCCATTATTTTCTCTTTCAGTTTTTATAGAAAATTCTTTCAAAAACGTACATCCAAGACACTTAGCTGGGTCTCATACCAATCTCTACACTAAGGAGTCTTTGTACTATTTGGCTAAAAAATATAATCTAGAAATAGCAGGAGAATGGTGGTTTGGAGCAGATTTTCCAGATTTATACAGAAGTCTAATTAATTCATGTAATACCAATAATTTAAAAAAATATAAAATGCATCTCGATAAAAATTTTTTTTCTGTAATAAATGAACTTCAAAATGTTCTTGATAAAAATAAGATATGTTCAGAAGTTCACATGGTATTTAAAAAAAAATAATTTTTTGAAATATAATTATAAAAATATTTTATATGAATAAAGTAATTAGAGATTTGGTGGTTTTTTTTAAAAAAAGATTAAAAAAATTGAAATTAAAAAATCTGCCGCTACATGAGCCAATTTTAACATATGATGATCAAAAAATTTTATCTAAATGTATTAAATCAGGATATGTATCTTCAATTGGTGACTATGTTAAGTTATTTGAACAAAAACTAAAAAAGTTTACTAAATCTAAATTTGTTATAACTACTGTGAATGGAACTGCCGGTTTACAAATTGCCCTTAAATTGATTGGTTTAAAAAAAAATGAAGAAGTATTAGTACCCGCTCTAAGTTTTATCGCCGCTCCAAATTCTGTAATTTATAATCATGGAATACCTCATTTTGTTGATGTTGAAAAAAATCACTTTGGAGTACATCCAAAAAAACTTGAAAACTATTTAAAAAACAACACTCTAAAAAGAAATCAGCTTTGTATTAACAAAAAAACTCAAAGAGTTATTCGAGCAATTATAATAGTTCACGTATTCGGTCACTCAGCTGAAATAAAAGGTTTAATTAAAATAGCAAAAAAATATAACATTAAAATCATCGAGGATGCAGCTGAGGCTCTTGGAAGTTTTAATAATAAAAAGCACTTAGGAACTTTTGGTGATGTCGGTGTTATAAGTTTTAATGGAAATAAAATTATTACGACAGGAGGTGGTGGCGCAATTTTAACTAATAACAAACTTATGGCAGAAAAAGCATACAAACTTACGACAACTTTTAGAAAAAATCACAAATGGGAATATATTCATGATGAACTCGGTTACAATTTTAGATTGCCAAACATAAATGCTGCACTAGGTATTTCACAAATGAAAAAATTAAAAAAATACATTAATTCAAAAAGAAAACTGTTTAAATTATATGAAAATTTTTTTATTAATTATAATAAATTTTTTAGTTTGGTAAAAGAACCAAAAAATTGTAAAAGTAATTACTGGTTACAAACTATAATTTTAAATAAAAACTTCTCCTCAAAAAAAAATCATATTTTGAATGAGTTTCACAAACATGGAATATTAATAAGACCAGTATGGAAATCTTTACACAAACAAAAGTTTTTAAAAAAATATCCTAAAATGAACTTAAATAACACTAAAGACCTGGAAAAAAGAATTATTAATTTACCAAGTAGCAGTTATTTATTTTAAATGAAAGTTGTTGCTATAATTCCAGCTAGAGCAGGCTCAGAAAGATTGCCTAAAAAAAATAGACTTGAGCTTGCGGGTTTGCCTTTAATTAACTGGTCTATTAATTTTGCAAAAAAAATCAAATTTGTTGACGATATAATTGTATCTACAAATGATTCTGTTATTGTAAAAAAAAACAAGAGAGATAAATTTATTAAAATATTTAAAAGATCTAAAAGTTTGTCAGGGAAAAATGTAAAAACTTTAGACGTTATATTCGATACAGTAAACAGATACGAAAATCATTTTGACAAGATCGAAACTATTTTGTTATTACAAGTTACATCCCCCTTTAGATCAATAAAAAAATTATATTATGCATATAGAAAATATAAAAAATATAATAAAAAAAAATCTATTATAAGCGTTACAAGAAGTAAGAAAAAAAATTTTTTTTATAAACCAAATGGCAATTTTTATATTGCAAGTAAAGTATTTTTAAAAAAATATAGATCTTTTAATCTAAAAAAAAAAACTTATCCTATAATTTTAAAACAAGGATATTTATCAGTTGACATAGATACTAAAAACGATTTTATTAAAGCAAAAAGTTATCTGGAAAACAATAGTTTGAAAAAAAAATTTATAAATTTCAATGTATAATAAAAAAATTTTGATTACTGGGGCTACAGGTTTTATTGGTTCGCATTTAGCAGAAATATGCATTAAAAAAGGTTTTAGTGTTACGTCTTTTGACAGATATAATCCTGAGTATAATTTGGGAAATTTAAATAAGTCAAAATATAAAAAGGACATTAATTTTATTTTTGGAGATATAAGAGACTATGATTCTGTTAACAAAGCTGTAAAAAATTGCGATTATGTTTTTCATTTAGCAGCTCTGATAGGCATTCCTTATTCATACAATTCTCCGCTTGCTTATCTCAAAACAAATGTTGAAGGTACCTACAACGTTTTGGAGGCATCAAGAAACAATAGCGTTGATCAAATCATAGTTACATCTACAAGCGAAACATATGGGAGTGCACAAAAAATACCCATTAATGAAAGCCACAGATTGTTGGGCCAGTCTCCATACTCAGCGTCAAAAATTTCTGCAGACCAACTTTCAATAAGTTATTGGAGATCTTTTAAACTTCCAGTAAAAATAATAAGACCATTTAATACCTATGGTCCGAGACAATCCACAAGAGCCGTTATACCAACAATAATTATTCAAGCACTAAAAGAAAAAAAAGAAATTAAATTAGGTAATATTCAATCTTCAAGAGATTTTACCTACGTTATAGATACATGCAATGCATACCTTGAGATATTAAAAATCAAAAAAATGTTTGGTATTCCCATAAATGTTGGATCAAATAATGAGTACAAAATAAAAGATATAGCAAAAAAAATTATTAGCAAAATTAATCCTAAGATAAAAATTATAATAGACAAAAAAAGAATAAGACCAAACTTGAGTGAGGTAGACAGATTAAGATGCGATAACTCATTGATCAAAAAAAACACTACTTGGAAACCATTGTTTAGTTTTGACAAAGGGCTTGATGAAACTATAAGTTGGATTAAGAATAATAAACAACTTACATTTTCTGAGAAATATAGGGTTTAAAATGAAAAATTATTTATTGCAAAAAGATAAAACAATTAAGGAAGCCTTAAATCGTTTAGAAAAAAATAATGAAAAATGCTTACTCGTAATTCGTAGGAATAATACTTTAATGGGGTCTTTAACTGATGGCGATATCAGAAGAGCCATATTAAATGGAGCTAGTGTGAATTCAAAAATTGATCAGTATATTAAAAAAAATCCAATTTTTTTAAAAGAAACTCAGATAGATAAAAACAATTCCAACCTTAGATTAAACAAACATATAAAAGTTTTATTAAAAAAAATCAATGATGATCATATTGATATCATTCCTATTGTAGATAGAAAACTAAAAATTAAAAAAATAATATACAAAAAAAACTTAAAAAAATATTTTGAAAATAAAAAAATTCTTGAAAAAATACCGGTTCTTATAATGGCTGGGGGAAGAGGAGAAAGGTTAAAACAGTTTACTAACTATTTTCCCAAACCTCTTGTTCCAGTAGCTGATAGCACTGCTTTAGAATATATTATAAATCTTTTTAAAAATTTTGGTGTAGGAAAACTTTTTATTAGTCTAAACTATAAAAAAAATCTCATTAAATCTTATTTAAAAGAAAATAAGGTTCGAAATCTCAAGTTTTTAGAAGAAAATAACATGCTTGGAACAGCAGGTCCTATAAATTTACTTAAAGGAAAGGTAAAAACAGATTTTTTTGTTATAAATTGTGATTCAATTTTGTCAATAAATCTTGAAAAATTTTATGACTACCATAAGAAAAATAATTATAAAATAACATTAGTAGCTGCATCAAAAAGCTTTAAACTATCTTATGGATCTTGTAAAATTAAAAAAAATGGACAATTAAAGAAAATCGAAGAAAAGCCCAATATGAATTATTTGGTTAATGTTGGTTTATATTTGTTAAAACCAGAAATAATTAATTTAGTTCCGAAAAACAAACTTTTTGATATGGATTTCTTAATAAAAAAAGTAAAAAACTCTAGAGGAAAAGTTGGTGTATTTCCAATTACTGAAGAAAATTGGTATGATACTGGGCAAGAAAATCAAGGACGAAGTTATATTGATAAAAGTTGATTAAAATAGATCAAACATGGCACTTAATTTATTAAAAGATAGGTTAAAAAAAATCTCAATTAAGTTTTTTCCTCAAATTATAGACTTTTATACAGTTTTTCGTAAAAATAGTGAAAGGCTCATTTCAAGAGATAAAGTTTTAAATAGCAAAACAGGTGTAAAAAAAATAGGAGGAAACCATAAAAATTTCAATTTAAATTTTTCAAATATTGTTGAAGAAAAAAATATTTTTATTGATAAAAATATAAATTCAGTTTTTGGTTGGTTGCCATACTTAAAAAATAAAACAAAATTTTCAATATATCACTTCTTTTCTGTAAATTATGCTCTTAGAAAAAATTTTTTATTGAGAGCATCGCTCATCAACAATTCTAAAATTGTAAAACAAAACTTTTTTTGGTTCCCGGCTTTCAGCGTAACAGAAATTGATCTAAGTAAATTTTGGAGAGATTTAAATGGTGAAACAATGTTTATAGAATTATTCCATCCAAAAATCCCATTAAATCATGGGGGACTCGATGGAGCATTAAGATGTTGGGGAAACTACTATGATGATGAAAAAAAACTTAAGTGTACGGTACATACTTTACATGTTCGTAAAAAATCAAATTACTCAAAGAAAGACTTTTGGCCACGAAGTATTGTTTCGGATTATAAAAAAGAAAACACAATGCACTTTTCCAGAAGTTATAAAATTTTCAAAAAAAATGATAATATAAAAACACATATGGGTTTTTCTATGATAGTTGATGAAAAATCTAATCCAATGGCTGTTTGGCATGATGGAAGTACGATCACACATTCTTTTTTCAATGAAGATGATAATACAGAAAAAACCTTGCAAGGTTTTTGGTGTCCTAAATCGAAAAATCTAGATCCTCTTTTATTTATTGATGCAAAAGAAACAAGATTAAAATCAAATCAAGCAACTATTTACCTTTTAGACGAAAACAAAGTTCAGGATAAATCAAAAATAAATTTTAAAGGTTCTCTAAAAATAAAAGTATCAGAAGTATTTAAAAAAAGAATAGAAGGTCCATACATCGTTCTTGTTGAGTTCAAACGATCCCTATCAAACAATTTTGGATATTTAAATGTAAGATTTGATAAAAAAGACTCTTCAGGAGATATGGTACATACTTGGGAAGCAAACTGGAGTTTGAAAGAGGATAAATTTTTACCCGTCGATACAAAAGGCATATCTTCTTGTAGAAAGTTTTTTTATTTTCAAAATAATCTTGATAATAAAAATATAGACTATTTTCTTCTCATCTATATGAATAAAAAAAGTGAATTTCATTCAAAGCAGATTAAATTAAGAGTGTTGCTTGATAATAAAAAAGAATTTCTCAAAACTTTTGAAGTAGATTTTAAAAAACCAATAATGGTTATAAACTTAAATGAAATTTTTGATTTTACAAAGTTTGGAAATTTTGAAAATGGAATTGTCCAGCTAGAGAGTCTTTATGATAATTTTAGATCAACATTTTATATTTACGATAATGTCTCAGAGGTTTTAGCAACCGACCATCTTACTGGTGGTTAAAAATTTTTATACTAGAGGAATATAATATAGATGCAAATCATATACTTGGTGGCAGGAGGAAGAGCAGGCTCTCCTTCAATAAAGGACGGACTAGAAGTTATGCGAATGGTTGATTTTATTTATACAAATAATAAATAAAATATTTAAAAAGAGTATGTCTTTGTTAAAAAAAATTCTTAAAATTATTTTACCAAAATTTATAATTATTTTTTTAAAAAAAAAATACGAAGATTATTCTTTTAGTAAATTAAAAAATTTGAGTAATTATAATATTTTTAAAAAAATTTATGAAGAGAAAATATGGACTCCAGAAAATAAAAAAAAAAATTTTGCTTACTATTCGGGTTATGGATCCCATCACGAGGGCTTTTCCAAGCCTTATGTAAATAAAGTATCAGAATTTTTAAATAGTTTTGACAAGAAGCAAAATATTCTAGAACTTGGATGCGGTGATTTTTTTGTATCTTCAAAATTAGTCCATTTGTCAAATAATTTTATTGCTTGCGACGTTTTTAAAGAATTAATAGAACTAAATAAAAAAAAATTTAACAATTTAAAAGTTGATTTTAGAGTTCTTGATATGACCAAGGATGATTTGCCCAAAGCAGATATTTGTATTGTTAGATGTGTTTTGCAACACTTGTCCAATGAAATGATTTTAAAGTTTATAAAAAATGCTGAGAATAAATTTAAGTTTTTGTTAGTAACAGAACATTATCCCTCAACTGAAAAAATAATTCCAAATTTAAATATTATTACAGGGCCAAGTATAAGACTAAATCATAACAGTGCAGTAGATTTGTCCGAACCACCATTTAATTTAAAATGCTGTGAAAAGAAAGATTTATGTAGAGTAACTGTTAAGTCAATATCTGGGTATTTAAGAACACAGTTATACAGATTTTATTAAATGAAAAAATATCAAAATAACTTCAAAACTGAAATATATTCGTTTTTTAGATTAAGCACTCTTTTAAAAATAAAAAAAATATTAAAAATTTCAGGAATAAAATTTGTTATTTATCAAATATTATATTTTTTTTTATCACTTGTTGTTAAAAGTAAAAGTTATTTTTTGAAAGGTATATTTTTTGATGCTCACAAAAATCAAAGTGAACTACTGATTACTAAAAATAGATACAATGAAAAATTTATTTTATTTTCTAGCGATAGTATTATTTCAAAAGAAATGTACGTTAAAGAGGAATTCGATCTTAAAAAACTTGAAAAAACTTTAAATTTTTTAAAAATTAAAAAAAATAAAAATATTGAAAATTTATATGATATTGGAGCAAACATTGGTGTAATTTGTATACCTGCTGTGAACAGAGGTTTGGTTAAAAGAGCGTATGCAGTAGAACCAGAAAGTCAAAATTTTCAATTACTAAAAACCAATATAGTCTTAAATAATTTAGAAGAAAAAATTTCTTCTTATAATTATGCCTTATCAGATAAAGATGATGAAATAGTTGATATGGAGTTGGCAAAAAATAGTTCAGGCGATCATAGAATTAGAAAATTTACTAAATTTAATATACACGGAGAAGAAAAAAGAGAAATAGTTAAAGTTAAAACTAAAAAATTTGACTCTTTATTCAATAATTTAAATCAAAAAAATGATTTAGTTTGGATTGATACACAGGGATACGAACCAATTATACTATCGGGTTCAAAAAAATTAATTGATAACAAGGTACCAATAGTTATTGAGTTTTGGCCATATGGATTGAAAAGATCTGACCTTTGGGAAAAGATGTTTGAAACTTTAAATAATTTTAATTATTTCATAGATTTATCAAGTGAAAGTTTTGCAGAAAATAAAATCAACGATAGCTCTTTAAACAATTTGAAGAATGGCTGGGATCAAGAAAAGAAAGGGTCACCTTCACTGTTTACAGATTTACTTTTATTGAGAGAATAATATGAAAGTGATAATTTTAGCTGGAGGACTTGGTACTAGATTACCAGAATATACAAACATAATGCCGAAGCCAATGGTCAGGATAGGAGGTATTCCCATACTAATTCATATTATAAATTCATACTCAAGATATGGTCACAGGGATTTTTACATTGCACTTGGATATAAAAGTGAAGTAGTTAAAAAATTTTTTAAAAAATTTAAAAAATATGACCAAAAATTTCAGTATCTTATCAATAAAAAAATTTGCAATATTACACTTTCTTATACCGGTCGAAATACTTTAACAGGTGGGAGATTAAAAAGAATGAAAAAATTTGTTAATCAAAACGAAAACTTTCTATTTACTTACGGAGATGGTATTTCAAACATAAATATAAAAAAACTAATTAAATTTCATAAAAAAAATAATAAACTTATTACAGTTACTGCAGTTAGGCCTCCAGCAAGATTTGGTGAAATTACTCTTGGTAAAAACAGGGTCATATCTTTCAAAGAGAAACCGCAAGTTAGTGAGGGATGGATAAATGGAGGTTTTTTTGTTGCAAAATACCGATTTTTTAATTTAATTAAAAATGATTTAACAATATTAGAAAAAGAACCACTAGAAGAAGCCACAAAGAAGAGACAATTATACGCTTTCAGGCATAAAGGTTTTTGGAAATGCATGGACACCAAAAGAGATAAAGACGTATTGGAAAATATTTATAAAAAAAATAAATTTCATTGAAAAAAATTAAAATTTTAATTGTTGGCGGCACTGGTTTTATTGGATATCACCTAGCAAGAAGGGCGGTAAAAGAGGGCTGGCAAGTTACAAGTATATCCACCAACAAACCAAAAAAAATTAGAAAAATAAGTAAAGTTCGATATTTGTTATGTGACATTTCTTCAAAAAAAAGTCTCAAAAAAAAATTAAAAATAAAATTTAATTATGTTGTTAATCTTGGAGGGTATGTTGACCATACAAATAGTAAAAAGGTTTATAAAAGTCATTATTTAGGTTGTGTAAATTTAATTCAGCTTTTAATTAAGAATCCACCTTTGACATTTGTTCAAATGGGAAGCAGTGGAGAATATGGAAAATTAAAGTCGCCACATAAAGAGTATTTTGAATGTAAACCAATTTCAATTTACGCCAAATCAAAATTATTGGCTTCCAAATATTTACTTAAAATGTATAAAAAAAATAATTTTCCATCGGTTATCCTAAGACTTTATCAATCTTATGGTCCCAAACAAGATCAAAATAGATTTATACCTTTTGTAATTGCATCTTGTTTAATGAATAAAAATTTTCCATGCTCTGATGGCAAACAGTTTAGAGATTTTCTTCATGTTGATGATGTAGTGGAAGCTATAATTAAATCACTTAATAACAAAAATGCAATTGGTGAAATATTCAATTTAGGCACTGGTAAACCTAAAAAAATTAAAGATATTATTTACAAATTAAATAAATTTATTAAAAAAGGAAATCCTGAATTTGGTAAAATTAAAATGAGAAAAGATGAATATAAAAAAATTTTTCCAAGTATTAAAAAAGCTAATATAAAACTAAAATGGTATCCAAAAATATCGTTTGCAAAAGGTTTGAAACAAACAATTAAATTTTACGATGATTATTACAAATCCAAATCAACCTCTGGTTAGTATAATAGTAAACTGTTTTAACGGAGAATTATTTTTAAAAGATTGTATTTCCAGCATTATAAATCAAACTTATAAAAACTGGGAAATAATATTCTGGGATAATTTATCGACAGACAAAAGCAAAGAAATTTTAAAAAGTTTTCCAGATAAAAGAATTAAATATTTTTGTACTGAAAAATTTACTACCTTATATGAGGCTAGAAACCTAGCTATCAATAAGTCCTCTGGTGATTATATTGCATTTTTAGACACAGATGACTGGTGGGAAAAAAATCGTTTAGAGAAACAAATTAACATATTTTTGAGTCAGAAAAATATTAACTTAGTTTATTCAAATTTTTATCAATATAACGAAAAAACAAAAAAGAAAAAAATTTATTTAAAGAATCTTCCTTCTGGAAAAACTACACAAAAATTACTTGATACCTATAAGATTGGAATTTTGACTGTACTAATCAAACGAAATATTTTTAAAATAAAAACATTTGATAAAAAATTTGAAATAATCGGAGATTTTGATTTCTTTATTAAATTAAGCTTAGATAATAATTTTTATGCAATAAATGAACCTTTAGCAAATTACAGGGTTCACAAATCTAGTACATCAAGTAAAAAAATAAATTTACATATAACTGAGCTTGATAAATGGCTAAGTATAAATAAAAATAAAGATATTTTTAAAAACTATTCTTTTAAAGGTGTTAAATTTACGTCACAAAGTTTAAAAATTAAGAAAAATTTTTTAGAAGGACATAAATTCAAAGCTTTTGCAGAAATTTTAAAACCGCCACTAAACTTAAAGAAGCTAAAATTTTTATTTTTTTTTATAATTCCCATTAAAATCTTAAATTCATGAGACAAAAACTTATAATTTTATTCAATGAGAAAATTCATGATAATAATGGAATTTTTTCAAGTGATGGAAAAGAATCAAAGTCTTTATCAGAAGGATTAAATAAATTTTTCAAAATTGAAATACTAGGTAGATATTCGAAAACAAAAAATGTACATGAAATATCATTAAATAACGTAAATATTGCAAAAAATATTATATTTTATTTAAAATTTGTAATAAAGAATTTATTTAAAAATAAAAAATATTTGATTGTTTCGATCACACCATTTACTTTTCTTTCAATTTTTATATTAATTCTTGGAGGAAAAAAACCATACATTTATTTAAGAAGTGACGGATTTAAAGAGTACCATTATAAATTTGGCTTTCTTGGAAGAATTGCTTATGGCCTGATGTTTTATGCAGTTTCATGGAGATGTAAATTAATAAGTTGTAATCAAATAATTTTGAAAAAAAACAAAGGAACATTAGTTTCACCCTCACAATTAACAAGTAAATGGTTTCTAAATCATAAAAATATAAGTGTTAGCGACATCAAACTATTATACGTAGGAAGACTAAGAGTAGAGAAAGGAATTTTTGATCTGGTGAACATTTTAAAAGATAGTCAAAGCAAATACAATTTAACAATTCTTTCTGATAGTAAAAATAAGAATTCTTTTAAATTTTTTAACAAAGTAAAAATAATCGAGGTAGATAATAAAATCGACTCAATCATTAATACTTATGATAATCACAATATTGTCGTCTTACCTTCTTTCACCGAGGGTCATCCACAGGTTTTAGATGAAGCCTTAGCGAGAAGGAGACCTGTAATTATTTTTGAAGAAATTTCACATGTTATTGGCAAAAGAAGAGGAGTTTTTGTAGCGAAAAGAAATTATCTAGATTTAGAAAGAAATATTATTTATATAAAAAAAAATTATGAAAAGATAATTGAAGATATTAAAAAAAATTCATTACCTTTAAAAGATACTTTTTTAATTAAATTTAAAGATGCAATTAATTAATTTTTTTTAGAACTAATTAAAATATTTTTATAGTTAAGTATGAATGATATTAAAATAAATATATAAGTTGAGTTGTGAGTTGAAAAAAAACTACCAGTACTTTTTAAAGGGAATAGTTCTAAAATTAAAACTGCTGTAAGGCTAAGTAAGAGAAACTTTCTATCTGATTTATTTAAATATCTTTTATTTACATTTTTATACAAATTTAAAAGAATATAAAAAAATAAAATTAATCCTAAAATTCCAACGTCATTTAAAATTTCTAAATAATAGTTATGTGGATGCGATTGACATAATCTATTAGGTAAATGTAAAGTTTCCACACACTTTACTCTGAACGACTTAATACCCCCCCCAATAATAGGACGATTCAACCATGTATCAATAGCTGTTATGTATATAGCTGCATGCCCACTTCCTAAAATCATAATTTCGTAATTTTCTCTTTTTATTCTTTTGTACCAATACTCAGATTGAAAAGTTTTCTTTCCCTCATTTTCTGAGAGCTCTGGATATTTTATTTTTACAAATTTACCGACTCTAGAAATCATACTTATAGAATTATCATAAAAACTTTTATAGTAAGCTTTATAATTTTCGTCTAAACTTGAAATTAATGAAAAAGTAATGGAACACAAAAAAAATCCCAAAATAAATGAGTGTCTTAAATCTTTAATTAAAAAAATTATAATAAAAATAAAAATTATAAACATTACTAGGGGCATTCTATTTCCAGATAAAAGAATGGCTGTAAAAAAAACTAATATAGAAATTAATGATGCAAAAAATAATTTATCGTTTTTTTTGGAAAAAAATAATGGCATTAAACTTAACACTAAGGGTGTGAATTTTATTAGATATCCCCCAGCATTCATTTCTTTATAAAGAAAGCCTGAATTGTGATATTTATGTGCTTCAAAACCAAATAAATCAAAACCATTATTAATATATTGATAAATTATATCCAAAGATAAAATTGCTGAGCAAAAAAGAGCAGAATAAAAAAAGTATTTAAAATTTAGCTTTTTAGATCTGATAAATATTGTAAATATGATTAAAATTAAAAAATATCTAAGATAACCCAAGGATTTAAAAAAATTTTTATTTTCAGGATTTTTTAAAACATCAAACAAAGTAGAGAACATTAATAAAAGAAAAAAAAGAGAAATTATTATAATTATTTTTTCCTTAAAAATTTCCCGAATTTTTTTTCTGAAAGAATACAATCCAATAATACAAACAATGAATATACCAGAGTTGATAAAAAGATTTCCTAATAAAAAAAAAATGGGAAAAAGAAAAATTACCAGGTTAAGTATTCTGTGCTCATTATGTAATTTTATGCTCTTCATATTAATATTACCTAGTTTACAATTTTGTTATATCTAATATAGGTTTTACTTTTATTAAAACTATTCTTCAGTTTTTTAAAAGAGTTTTTTGAAATTTTTACTGATAATTTTTTATTTTCTTTAAGTTTAATTATATTCTTGACTATTTCGTATTTACTATTTTTATAAACTAAAAGATCTTGATTTTTTTTTAACAATTTTTTTGGAAAAGAGTTTTGACTTGCAATAACTGGTAAACCATAGCTCATGTAAGTAAATATTTTGTTTTGTATACCCGTGGTCACTTTGAGATTACAAATTCCGCAAATACCATTTGAAAAAATTTTATCCAACTTTTCCACTTGTCCATATATTTTAACGCCATCATACTTACTTAATAAAAATCTATCCCATAAATTAATTTTTCCAACTATATGAAATTCCATACTTGAATATTTTTTTTTAATTATAGGAAGAACATTTTTAGAAAAATCGTAACATGCAATTTTATTAGGTGTGTAATTAATATTACCAACAAAAATAATTTTATAATTTTTCGCTTTGAAATTATAAATCATCTTAGTTGTTTTATATGAATTGGACACATTTATGATTTTATTATTTGGTATAAATTTTTTAGCATCTTTGTACTCATGCTGAGAAACAAAAACAATCTTATCAAATTTTTTGGATATTTTTTTTTCATAGTGCTTCAATAGTAGCATCTCAAAAAAATAAACATATTTTAATGGATTATAAAAAGATAATTCCTTTGCTACCATTTTATAATTTTTAGACATTAGATCTGTCATCTCTAAAATTTTCTTTCCATAGAAATTACCAGGTAGATACTGAGCACATCTTATCATATGAAATATAATAACATCATAATCATCTTTATTTTCTAAAATATATTTCTTCATTTTTCTTGATAAAAAAAATCCATTTTGTAGTGGTTCTAACTTCATCATAGAAATTAAAATATTTACAAGTCTCTCGAAAAAATTAATTTTAAAAAAAAGAATTTTTCTACAAATTTTTGTCTCTATAATCTTGGCTTTATTACTTGCAAAAATGAAATCAATCTTATTTTTTCTAGATAAAGACTCTACAATTTCGTAACTTCTTTTTTGAGCACCATCAAAATTTTTTATAGATAGATTTTTAGAAGAGACAAAAAGTATTTTTTGCATTAAATTTATATGTTATATCAAAATTTTATTTAATAAAAAGAGATATAAGTAGAGGGCGTGTAGTTCAATGGTAGAACGCTACGTTGACATCGTAGAGGCCATAAGTTCGATTCTTATCACGCCCACCAACCCTTACTATTAAGCAATCAAATAGTATTTACAACTCATCAAAAAAATAATATAAATCTCTGCCTGGTGATTATTGCGAAGGGGAAATACCCGATCCCATTCCGAACTCGGAAGTCAAGCCCTTCAGCGCCGATGGTACTTTGTCTTAAGATATGGGAGAGTAGGTCGTTGCCAGGCTTATTAAAATTAAACTTATGAAAATTTCTAGTTCATTAAAGTCGCTTAGAAAAAGAGATCTTAACTCTAAAATGGTAAAAAGAAGAGGAAAGATTTATATTATTAATAAAAAAAAGCCTAAATTCAAAGCAAGACAAGGTTAAACTTTTTTAATGAACGTTGGGTCAACAAAAGAATTAAATCCAGAAAAAAGAATATCAATTACTCCTGATACTTCAAAAAGTTTTAAAAATTTAGGATTGAGTATTTTATTAGAAAAAGGATATGGAGAAAGTCTTGGTTATACGGATAAAAGTTATTCAGATAACGGTGCAGAAATTTTAAATAGTTCTGAAGAAGTATTATCTAGATCTAATTTAATTTGTAAAGTAAACTTTCCAAGTGAAAATGAAATTAATAAGATAAAAGAAAATTCACACTTGATCGTATCCAATTATAACCCTGAGAAAGAAAAAAAGTTTATTAAAAACAAAATTAAAATTTTTGCTTTAAATTTACTTCCAAGAATTACACGAGCACAATCGATGGATGTGCTTTCCTCTCAAGCTAATTTAGCAGGATATAGAGCTGTGATAGAATCAATTTATGAATACGAAAAAGCCGTTCCAATGATGATGACCGCAGCAGGAACAGTCCCTGCAGCTAAAGTTTTAGTAGTGGGTGCCGGAGTTGCTGGGCTTCAAGCAATTGCAACTGCGAAAAGACTCGGAGCGATAGTTTCAGCCACAGATGTGAGACTTACTGCAAAAGAACAAGTTGAAAGTTTAGGTGGAAAATTTTTAACAGTAGAAGGTTCAGAAAATTTGGAAACCAAAGGGGGTTATGCAAAAGAGGCAAGTGAAGATTTTAAAAAAAAACAAGCAGAGTTGCTAAAAAATGCTGTATCAAAAAGTGATATTATTATTTGTACTGCATTAATACCTGGAAAGCCTGCACCAAGAATCATAACTGAGGAAATGGTAAGTAATATGAAAAATGGATCTGTTATTTTTGACTTAGCAGTATCCCAAGGAGGTAATTCTGCTCACTCAGAAATAGATAAAATTGTTAATAAAAAAGGAGTCAAAATTATTGGAATATCAAACGTAATGAACAGATTACCTTTAACAGCGTCAAATTTATATGCAAAAAATTTATTTAGTTTT
>CETH01133146.1_pt1 | contig 31503 bp, 31 predicted proteins | sample 361461 | NCBI WGS metagenome assembly CETH01 (sample SAMEA2622695, study PRJEB7988) | marine metagenome | isolation source: saline water (ENVO:00002010), including
TAAATCCTTTTTACTTTATTGTTTTCGGTTTGAAATAATAAAGATTCTTAATATTTGATTTTTATTGGCAGGAAACAATCATATTTATCAAAAATCGATTTCAATAACTAATTGATGATATAATTGCTGAAATGAACAATATTCCTAAGATTAAAGCTTTATTAATTGATTTAGAAGGAGTTCTTTATAGTGATAATAAATTGATACACGGATCTATTGATGCAATTAAAGAATTTAGAAAAAATAATTTAAAATTACGATTTTTAACAAATACTACTACTACCCCAAGGAAATTAATATTCAATAAACTTCAAGATTTTGGTTTTGATATTAAAGAAGAAGAAATTTTTACACCGATCATTGCTACAAAAAATTATCTTAGAGATAATAGAGTTAAGAAAATTGCTTTAGTTACTAATGTTGAGATTATTGAAGAATTTAATGACTATGAAATTACACAAAAAGATCCTGACGTTGTCATTATGGGAGATATATACAAAAATTTTAAATGGGAGATATTAGATAGAATCTTTAAATTAGTATATCTTGAAAATTCAGCACTAATAGCTTTACATCAAAATAAGTATTGCATGCGTGATGGTAAAATTTCACTTGATCTTGGTCCTTTTGTAAAAGCTATAGAGTATTCAAGCGGGAAAAAATCAATTCTAATGGGTAAACCTGAAAAAAATTTTTTTGACTTAGCGGTAAAAGATTTAGGTATAACAAATGATAAAATTTTAATGATTGGTGATGATATTACTTCTGATATTGAAGGATCAATAAATGCCAATCTAAAAGCAATTCAAGTTAAGACAGGGAAATTCCAAGAAAAAGATCTGAAGTATCCTATCCAACCTCATTATCGTGTAGAATCAATAAATGACTTAGGAAGATTAATTGAGTTTTAATTAGTCTTTTTTTATCCAATAAAATTGATAAAAAGCTGCAGCAACAATGGCTATAAATAAAGAAATGAAGGCAACATAGATTATTGTTGATATTGCCCAATAAACAATAACTAAAATTAGACCGATAGCAGTTATTGCGGCCCAAAAATAAAGTAATTTCTCAAGATATTCTTGCATGATTATATTTTATACTAATTAAAGTATTTTATCAATTTCCTCACGATTAGGCATAGAATTAGCTGTACCGATTTTTGTTGTTGATAATCCAGCTGTAGCACTTGCAAATGCAATCGCATCTCTAATCCCTTGATTTTCTGTTAATGCGGCTGCAAAACCAGCATTAAAAGCATCTCCAGCGCCTGTTGTATCTACCACTGGATTGGATAAATTTGCTATTGGAGAGGAAAAATTTTCATTAGCGTTTGCAAAATATGCTCCTTTTTCTCCAAGAGTGATAATTACATTTTTAACTCCCATATCTAATAAGATAGTAGCAGCTTTACTTGCATCTTCATGTGTTTCAACAGGTTGATTTACATAAAAACTTGCTTCTGTTTCATTTGGAATAAAATAATCAATATAAGGAAAAATACTTTTATCAATTTCTGCTGCTGGTGCTGGATTAAGTATTGTTTCAACTCCCAATTCTTTTGCTTTTTTAATTGCATACATCACAGTGTCTATTGGTGCTTCTAGTTGTGTGAGAAAAATTTTAGAATTTTTTATAACATCTTCTGCTTTGTCAATATCACTATTAGTAATAGCACCTGCTGCTCCTGGAAATACATTAATAGCATTAGCACCTGTTTGCTCATTTACCATAATAGCGGCTGCTCCAGTTGCATATTCTTTTGAAATAATTACATTTGAGTAGTCAACTTTTGCTTCATCATAAATCTGCGTAGCCATTTCACCAAATTGATCATTACCAATTTTTGAAATAAAGTAAGTTGGTACACCAGCTTTAGCAGCAGCGACAGCTTGATTAGAACCCTTGCCGCCAGGACCAATAACAAAATTATTACCTAAGATCGTTTCCCCTTCAGTAGGAATTTTTTTTCCAAAAAAAACAAGATCGGCAACATAAATACCAAGAACACTAATGCTCATTACTTATCTAAAATCCAAACCGTTCCATCTGGCTTAATAACACCTTTTGTTAAAATAAAATTACAAAAAGGTCGACGCTCACTAGTCGTAATAAATGCATAAGTATTTTTTGATTCTTTATAAAATTGTTGGCGCTCAAAAGAATCAATTTTCCAATAATCTCCTGAGACTTCTCTAATTACATTAAAAACTTCCTGATTAGCTTCATTGATTTCATCAGGACTATCATCTATTTCCATTCGATGAATCGCAGCCGGAATAAAACTATCTAAAGGAAAGGCTGAGAGAACAGCTCGCATTACAGTTACCATATCCAAACCATCAAGTCTATGAACACGGTTATGATTAGAGTGGGCTGGAAAATTAATATCTGAGATAACTAAACGATCACCATGACCCATTTCACGCATTGTTTTTAAAATTTCTGGACTAAGAATAGGATCAATATTTATTAGCATAATGCTTTTATAGCTTATTCTCCGTATGGTATCCAAATATTTTTTACTTGAGATCCTTGATAAAGAAATTCGTTAAGAAAATCTTCAGAGGTATTTGACCATTCTATGTTATTGTTTTTTGGACACCAATATCTTTTTAGATTGAATACAGTATCGTGAATAATAGATGATCGCACTTTTGAATCACCAGAAAAAGCCCATATTCCATGAACATTTTCATGTTGTGTTAATGTGTCATTTAGTTCATTATTTTTTGCTGTTAAAATATTAATAGAACCTGCAGGAATGTCAGAGGTTTCAAAAACTTGATAAAGTGATGTTGCAATTAATGATGTTTTTTCGGAAGGAACAATTATACTCGCATTTCCATTTGCAAAAAGTGAAGAAATAATCGTTAACAAGCTGAGAAGAGGTTGATGATCATTCATTATGCTTGCCACAATGCCAATTGATTCTTTGACTGCTAAAGTTAATCCGCGCATTGGAGGATTATGAATATTACCCTCAAATTTATCTGCCATCGAAGCATAATAAAAAATTCTCTCACAAGACTGTTCAAATTCTTTAAGTGCTTGATTTTTATTCACCCCAGTGATGCTCATTAATAAATTAATAAATGTTTCTTTTCGCTGTGATAAATTCTCTGCTAAATAAAATAAAATTTGAGATCTATTAAAATTATTTAAATTTGCTATCTTTGATTTTGATGCGGCTTCAACTGTATCTCTAACATCTTTTCTATTAGCTCTTGCAATATCACAAATAAATTCTTTTTTTGCAGACAGCTGATTAAAAGAATATCCACTATCAGGTCTTTTTTGTTTACCTCCAACATATAACTTTGGAGTAGCATCTATTGAAGGAAGTTGAACTTTATTTTTAATGATTTTTTGTGAGACTTTTGAAGATTCAGGAAGAGTAGTGTCTTGATATACTCTGATGCCTTCAATACCACCTTCTCTTCCAAAACCACTTTCTTTATATCCACCGAATCCACATGCAGCATCAAATAAGTTTGTTGAATTAATCCATATGACTCCTGCTTTAATTTTAGGCGCAATATCTAGAGCTAGATTAATGTTTTCTGACCAGATACTAGCAGCTAAACCATACGAAGTATTATTAGCTATAGAAACTGCCTCACTTGGTGTCCTAAAACTGAGAACTGATAAGACAGGTCCAAAAATCTCAACTTGTGCAATGAAAGAAGAGGGGGAAACATTAGTAAATATAGAAGGAGGATAGAATAATCCATCAGTTGGACAGGCCCAACTAGGTTGCCATAATTTGGAGCCTTCCTTCTCTCCTTTTTTTACAATTGATTGAATTTTTTTTAATTGAACTGGCGCTACAATAGCTCCAATATCAATTGATTTGTCAAGTGGATTACCAACACGTAATTTTTCCATGCGTGCTTTTAGTTTTTTAATAAATAATTTTTCTACACTTTCTTGCACTAATAAGCGTGAGCCTGCACAACACACTTGACCTTGATTAAACCAAATTGCATCAACTACTCCCTCAACAGCACTATCAAGATCAGCATCTTCAAAAACAATAAATGGTGACTTGCCTCCTAACTCCATTGTTAATTTTTTTTCTTGTATTGCGGTCGATTGAATTATTTTTTTTCCAACTTCTGTTGATCCTGTAAAAGCAATTTTTTTTGTATCTACATGACTAGTAATTAATTCTCCTGTACTACCGTCTCCTGTAATAATATTAATAACACCTTTAGGTATTCTTGCCTTTTGACATAATTCGGAAAAAAATAGTGCGGTTAATGAAGTGAATTCAGCAGGTTTTAAGACAACAGTGTTACCAGCTGCAATAGCAGGAGCAATTTTCCATGCCATCATTAATAAAGGAAAGTTCCAAGGAATGATCTGACCAATAACACCTATTGGTTTATGTATCTTTGTATCAATTTTTTTTGCCCAACCAGCATGATAGTAAAAATGTCTTGCAACTAATGGAATATCAATGTCTCTTGTCTCTCTTATTGGTTTTCCATTATCAATAGTCTCTAAAACAGACAAAAAACGAGAATGTTTTTGAATTAATCTTGCCAATGCGTACATATATTTTGCTCGCGTATCTGATGATGTTTTGGACCAAGAAGTATAAGCTTTTTTAGCAGCTCCTACTGCTGAATTAACATCAGACTTATTGGCAATGGAAAGTGAAGTTAATTTTTTATTTGTTGCTGGATTGATAACCTGAATTTTCTTAGATGATTTTGATTTTATCCATGACCCATTAATGAATAAATGATTTGGATTTTTTAGAGAATTTATCCAAGACATAACATCTTTACTATCTTCTGGTGCAGGACCATAAGAAATATTTTTAAAATTTTTTATAACTTTACTCATTATCCAATCGCTAACTTTTCTTTATTTGCATATCTACCTAACGCAAAGTGATAGAGTTGTCTCTCAATATCAATAATTAGACTCGATGCTCCAATACGCAGATATTTTGAATTAATCCAATCATGACCAAGTTCTTCCATCACCAAAATTAAAAACTCAATCACAGTTTTGGCTGTAGAAATACCACCAGCAGGTTTAAAGCCAATTTTTTTGCCTGTCATTGTATAAAAATGCCTAATCATACGCAGCATTACAAGGCTATTATTGAGATTAGCGTTAATAGACTCTTTACCTGTTGAGGTTTTAATGAAATCTGCTCCTGCCATCATACAGACCATAGATGCCTTCGCAACATTTCTGAGTGTCTCCAAATCACCAACACCTAGGATTGCTTTAATATGTTTATTCTTTGCTGCTTTTTTAAAATCTCTAACTTCTTCATATAATTTTTTCCAATTATTCTGCAAAACAAAACCTCTATTAATAACAATATCTATTTCATCAGCACCATTTTTAATCGACTCAGTAATTTCAAGTTTTCTTGTTTTAAACGATGAAAGGCCGGCTGGGAAACCAGTAGAGACTGCTGCTACAGGAATATTCTTTGGTAAACGTTTTTTAGCTTCTTTAATCAGATGGTCATAAACGCATACAGCACCCACTTGAATGTCTCCTTGTTGCAATCCTAAAAGTTTAAGTAAATCAATAGAGATAGGTCGTTTTGCTTTTTCACACAAACGCTCTACTTTTCCTGCTGTATCATCACCACTTAAAGTAGTTAAATCAATTAAAGAAATAGCTTTTAATAACCATGCTGCTTGATACTCTTTTTTAACAGTACGTCTTTTGGTTAACGTTGCAGTTCTTCTCTCAATAGCACTGAGATTAATGCGAATATTACTTACTAAATCAGTATCTAAGTTCATGTTTTTAATTAATATTTTCCATTGTTAGTGGTCTGGACATTAGTTTATTAATTTCACCTTCTATATCAAATCCATTATAGAGAATATTAAAAACAGAATCCAAAATTGGCATCTCAATATTATTTTCTGATGCTATTTTTTTAGCTGCCTTAGTTGTATAATATCCTTCTGTGATAGCGTTTTTATCAAGTTCCTTCTCAAAATTTTTATGCTTTATATTTGATATTTTTATTCCAAAATTTGTATTTCTAGATTTTGATGAATTACAAGTTAACATTAAATCACCTAAACCTGACAAGCCAAAAATTGTTTCTTTTTTTGATTTAAAAAACATTGCAAATCTTGATATTTCAACAAATGAACGCGTAATAAGTGCACTTCTTGCATTTTCACCTAAATTTAAACCATCAGAAATACCTGCAGCAATAGCGTATATATTTTTTAGAGCTCCACCTATCTGACATCCTATGACATCATCTGAATAATAAATGCGAAATTTCTTATCTTTTATCATGCTAGATATTTTATCAAAAATTGAAGAGCTAGATGAAGCAAAAGTTGCTGCAGTTGGTAAATCTTGAGCTACTTCATCTGAAAAACAAGGGCCAGATAAAACACTTAATGATTTTGGTTTGGTTAGTCTATCAACCAACTGTGATAAAAATAATGATGAAGAAATCTCAATTCCTTTTGATGCAATAATTATATTAGCATTGCATTTATTAAAATACGATTCTGATAAAACCTCTCGAATATTTTGAGTTGGAAGTGCAATAAAAATTATATCTTTGCTAGCAATTTGTTCTAAATCATCACTAGCTTTTACATTATTATTAAATATCGCATATTTTAGTTTTGGATTGAAATGATGATTATTTATTGAGCTCATTGTTTTTTTGTCCCTCGTATAAATAAGAACGTCATTATTACTAAAGAGTTTAGCCAATGCACTTCCCCAAACTCCTCCTCCTAAAATACCAATTGTCATTTATATTTTCTCTGCAACATATTTAGCTATAGATAAAGAAGATGTTAATCCAGGTGACTCTATACCATACAAATTAATTAAATTTTCTATTTTATGATCTTCAACAGTACTAATTAAAAAATCTCTTTTTGACTTATCTTGCTTACTGGTTACAGGTCTTAAGCCAGAATAAGAAGGGATCAACATTTCCTCTTCAATAACAGGTAAATATTTACTTACTGCACTAAAAAATTTTTCTCTTAAATTTATATCTACATCATAATCATAAGGATCATCAACCCAATGAGCATCAGGTCCAAATTTAAGAGATTTATCAATTTCTAGAGTTAGATGAATACCTAAGCCAATTTTTTCAGGAACTGGATAAATTAAATGATTTATTGGAATTTTTTTATTTAGAGAAAAATAATTACCTTTAGATAAATATGTTTGTGGAATATATTCTTTTTTAAGATCAAAAATATTGTTTGCAACTTCTGAAGCAAATAATCCTGCTGAATTAACAAGATAATCAGAGATAATTATACTCTTGTTTTTTTGTCTGTCTTCAACGGTAATTTCAAATTTATTTCTTATAATTGATATTTTTTTTACAAATGAATTATATGATATCATTCCACCATTATCTTCAAACTCACCTAGATAAGATTGCATCAAACTATGCTGATCAATTATTCCACTTGTATCAACTAACAAACCTCCTACTGAATTAATTAATGGTTCCAATTTTGTTACATCTTTTGCGCTTAATATTTTAAGGCCTTCAACACCGTTTGATAAAGCTTGAAGTTTAATATTTGTGATTTCCTGCATTTGATTTTCTTCACTGGCGACAATTATTTTTTTGGTATTTGAGTGAGGAATCTTAAATTTTTTTGCATAATCATATAGTAATTTGTTACCATCTACACAAAATTTTGCTTTTAATGTCTGCGACCCGTAATAAATACCTGCATGGATAACACCAGAATTTCTGGAACTCGTAAATTGTCCAATTTTTCCTTCTTTTTCTAAAATTATAATATCGCTTATTTTGCTGCTTAATTCCTTGGATATTGCTAAACCAACCACCCCAGCCCCTATTACGACAGTATTTATATGAAATTTGTCCATTTTTTTAATATTTTTTCAAATTTATCTATTTCGATATCATTGATTTCTGTACCTTGTAAATGATTTGATCTATATAAAAAAAATAATTTCTTGGAGGAAATATGAAAAAATTAATTCTTGCAGCTTTTATCAGCCTGTCTTCAATATCGACAGCTGCATTGGCTGAGATTAAAGTTGGTATTATTCTTGGTTTTACTGGACCTATTGAATCTTTAACTCCAGCTATGAGAGATGGAGCAAGATTAGCTTTCTTGGAAGCTTCTAATTCTGGAAACTTATTAGACGGTGAAACTTTTACAATCGTTGAAGGAGACTCTACTTGTACTGATTCTGCTGCAGCAACTGCTGCTGCTGAGGGATTAGTTGCTGAGGGAGTTGTTGCAATCATGGGAGCTGATTGTTCTGGTGTTACAAAAGCTATTAACGCTAGTGTTGCTGTTCCTAATGGTATTTTGATGGTATCCCCATCTGCCACTTCTCCTGCTTTAAGTAAAGTTCCTGATAGTGGTACTTTCTGGAGAACAGCTCCTTCTGATGCAAAAGGTGGTCAAGTACTAGCACAGATAGCTCTTGATAGAGGTTTATCTTCTGTAGCAATAACTTATGAAAATAGTGACTATGGAAAAGGTTTATCTGAAGTTTTTGCTGCTGCTTTTGAGTCTGGTGGTGGAACTGTTACAACTAATGATCCACATGAAAATGGTAAAGGTGACTATTCAGCAGAAGTTGGTGTACTAGCATCAGCGGGTGGAGATGCCTTAGCTGTTCTTGGTTATCTTGATCAAGCTGGTGGAAAAATTGTTCAAGGAGCTTTAGATTCAGGTGCTTTTGATTTGTTCGTACTTGGTGACGGAATGATCGGTCAAGCATTAGTAGATAATATTGGAAGTGATCTTGAAGGATCTTTTGGGTCTGTTCCAGGATCAACATCTAAAGGCGCTACTAAATTTAATGAACTTGCTGCAGCTAATGGTATGGATGGTACCGCACCATATGTTGCTCAGTCTTATGATGCAGCTGCATTGATTGCATTAGCAATTCAATCTGGTGGATCAGCTGACAAAACTTCAATTCTAAGTAATATTTCAAGAGTTGGTAATGCCCCAGGTATAAAAATTATGCCAGGACAACTATCTTATGGCTTACAAATGTTAGCAGCTGGAGAAGCAATTGATTATGATGGTGCTACAGACGTTGAATTTAATGCTTTTGGTGATGCTTACGGTGCATTCCTAGAGCAAGAAGTCAGTGGTGGATCATTTAATACTGTTCGACAAAGATAAGTTTAATAATTTATATTTTAAAACCCCGATAATTTATCGGGGTTTTTTTATTTTCAATCAAAAATTTTAAAATACTAAGCTCTCTAAATACTTAACTATTTGTTTTTTGGTTTTCTCACTTTCATTCCAACATTTAGTTTCAGATATAAAATGTCCATCTTCACCTTTATTAAGACATTCACTTTCAGTAAGATCAACAAAATTTACTTGCTCTAAGTTTATTAAAAAAGATAAGGATTTAGGATTCTCAAAACTATCTTGGTCATGACTATAAACAAGAATATTATCCAATTTATCTAATTTGATCCACGAAATCTTCATATCTCTATTATCTTTCCAAGATTGTGAAACATCATTTTTCTTCAGTGATTTAACATAATCGCCAGATCTAGCCGGACTTAAAGCTATGACTCCATCTATTTCAGATGGAAATTGAGATTTAACAGTAATAGAATCCCATCCACCGGCTGAATGTCCAGCAAGTACAATATTATTAAATCCTTGTTGTTTGAATTCATCAATTTTCATTTTCATAACTTTTTGTCTTAAAATTACGTCATGTTTGTCTATTAACAACACTCCATTTTTATCAACTAACTTCAATGAAGCTTCTAGTCCTTCACCTGAATCCCAATATGTGTCCCAAAAAATATCATCCTCACGTTTTGTCCATCCTCTTACTCCATTACAATGTTGATAAGTTTTTACTTTCAAGCCATTAATTGTAGAGCCATCTAATTGATAGATTGCTTTGCGTATTTTATTCCATTCAGGTTTACATGTTTCCAATTTACTTAGTCTACCATGATCACCATGCGTATAAATAATTAGTAAAGTTTTCGCTTTATCAATATCTTCACTCATTTCATATTTTTTACCCTTGCTATCTACAAAAGAATTAAGTTTTGAAACTTTTTTTAAATCTTTCTCTAAATCAAAAGCGAAACTATTTTGAATATTTAATAAAATTAAAATGGATGTAATAATTTTTATATAAAGCATTTGTCCATCCTCAATATTAAGAATACCGTATTTTTTCTGGTAATATCCCTTTTGGTCGATATCTCATTATAAGGAGCAGTATAGCTCCCATAATTAAATACCTAAAATATGGTATACTGTCAATTAAATGGATCTTGAATTCATTATTATCTTCTAGTCCCGAGGTTAAAATATTAATTACAAATTGAGAAGCTGGAGCTGCCTCAATCCACGTAAACCAAATTATAAACCCACCTAAAATAGCCCCGAGATTATTGCCACTACCTCCAACAATTACCATTATCCATATTAAGAATGTGTATCGAAGAGGTTGAAAACTTACAGGGGTAAAAATACTATCAAGTGTAATTAACATTGCGCCAGCTATACCTACAACCCCAGAACCAATAACGAAAATTTGAAGATGTCTGCTTACTACATCTTTACCCATTGCATTTGCAGAAACTTCATTATCTCTAATTGCTCTCATCATTCTACCCCAAGGGGAAATTTGTGCTTTATTTGCTAAATAAAGTATAATTAAAAGAACAATTGAAAACAAAATAGCGTAACAAATTTTTACAAATATTATCGAAGAATCAATAACAAGTTGATTCAAGACTTTTTCATATTCAAGTTTGTCTACTAGTTCTAATAAATTTGATTTATTTAAATATTGTACTGCAGAAATAAACCAATCAGTTTGTTGAAGGTCAATTTCATAAGGTACAGGTCTTTTTAAACCTACTACATTTTTTACACCTCTTGAAAGCCATTCTTCAGATTTTAAAACAGCAATAATAATTTCAGATATTCCCAAAGTTGCAATTGCTAAATAATCAGAACGCAATCCTAAAGTAATTTTACCAATAGCAAATGCTACTGCTGCTGCAAATAAACCTCCAACGATCCAAGAGAATATTATTGGTAATCCCATACCACCTAAAAAACCTGTTAAGGTAGGGTTAACTGCTTCTATTGCTAAAACTGAAGGATGATAAATTAATCTTATAACGATTAAACCAATTATAATTACCAATGTAATTATCCAATATTTATTTTTATTATTTTTTAATTTTTTATTTATCCAATAAACAATCAAAGAAGTTAAAACTAAAAGAACAAAACAAATCATTATTCCCAACCCCCCAGCACTCCAGGCTTCTGCTATTGGTGCATGCGAAACTAGTACCGCAGCTAATCCCCCAAGTGCAGTGAATCCCATTATTCCAACATTAAATATACCAGCATACCCCCATTGCATATTGATGCCCATACTCATTATAGCTGAAATGATACACATATTTAAAATTGAAAAAGTTAATGACCATGATTGTAAAAAACCTACGAATAATAATAACAATAACATGATTAGTATTGAAAGAATCTCAACTCTATTTGATTTCTTCATAAAGTTCTTCCTTTAAATATACCCGAAGGTCTCACTAATAAAACAATTGTTAATATCGTAAAAGAAACTGCAAACTTATAGTCCGTTGATAATAATTGTATCATCCCTGTTGGCTCTAAAGATTCAGGTAGTAAATATTTGAAAAATTTCTTATAGGCATAAGTTATCATAATTTCGGAAAATGCTATTACATATCCTCCAACTACCGCTCCTATAGGGTTACCTATTCCTCCAACAATCGCTGCAGCAAATATTGGTAAGACCAAACCCAAATAGGTAAAAGGTTTATATCCTTTATCTAAGCCGTATAATGTACCAGCTACGCAAGCTAGAGTGCCAACAATTAGCCAAGTAATCAAAACAACTTTAGAAGGATTAATTCCAGATAATAAAGCTAGATCTTCATTATCTGAAAAAGCTCTCATAGATTTTCCGGTTTTTGTTTTTTGCAAAAACCAAAAAACAAATATTAAAAGAAGAATTGTAATAAAAATTGTAAGTACTTGAGTAGATTTTAAAGCTAACCCTTCATTTAATCCTGTTAAACTTTTAAACTCTTTAGCTTTAATAATAAATTTTTGACCATCAAAAAACTTAATATCATTTGGTCCAATAATAATTCTAATAATTGCATTAATGATAAACATTACCCCTATTGATGCCATCGCAATTACTACTGGAGCACTTCTTTGAATTCTATAATAATCAAAAACAAATTTATTAAATAACAAAGATAATACTATCGTAGATAATATAGCAAAAGGTAAAGCTAAAAGAGCTGTTGGAAAATAACCAAGATTAATGTTGTTATACTGAAAAACCCAAGTAACAAGTATACAGCTCATAGCGCCAAATGACATAAATTCCCCATGGGAAAAATTAGCAAATCTTAATATACCGTAAACAAAAGTTATACCTAGGGCACCTAAAGCTAATTGAGATCCGTAAGTAATTGCTGGAATAAATATAAAATTCAATAATAATACTGAAGCATTTAAAATATCTATCATTTATGCACCTAAAAAAGATTTTCTTACATCTGGATTATTGAGAAGTTCTTGTCCACTACCTTCTCTATTATTTTTACCATTAACTAGTACATATCCTCTATCAGCTATCGATAAAGCTTGTTTTGCGTTTTGCTCTACCATTAATATACCTACACCTGTTTTTCCAACTTCAATAATTCTAGAAAAAAGTTCATCCATAACAATAGGTGAAACTCCAGCAGTAGGTTCATCCAACATTAAAATTTTAGGTTTTGTCATTAATGCTCTTCCAAAAGCTACTTGTTGTCGCTGACCGCCTGACAATTCCCCTGCACTTTGATTTCTTTTTTCTTTCAGAATTGGAAATAGTTGATAAATTTCTTCAATTGTATCCATTATATTATCTTCTCTTAAAAATCCTCCCATTTCTAAGTTTTCTTGGACAGTCATACCTGTAAAAACATTCTGGGACTGTGGCACAAAACCAATACCTAATTTAACTCTATCCTGCGGCAACATAGTGGTTATTTCCATATCTGAAAAAAACACCTTTCCTTCTGTTAAACCAAGCATACCTAGAAGTGACTTCATTGCTGTAGATTTACCAGCACCATTTGGTCCTACAATAACTGCTATTTCTCCCTCATTCACAACTAAATTTATATTTTCTATAATATCAACACCACCATATCCAGCTGTTAAATTTTTTCCTATTAGACTATTCATGTATTTAATTTTTTTTCATACCTTTGCCTAAATATGATTCAATTACTTCTTCATTTGATCTAACCTGGTTAAAATTTCCTTCAAACAAAACGCCACCTTCTGCCATCACTATTACTGGATCACAAATTTTTTCTATTAAATCCATATCATGCTCAATTACAAAAAAAGTATAATTTTTTTCTTTATTTAGTCTTAATATTGCATCTGATATTTCTTTTAAAAGCGTTCTATTGACTCCTGCACCAACTTCATCTAACAATATTATTTTAGGCTCAACCATCATTGTTCTTCCTAACTCTAGTAACTTTTTTTGTCCACCGGACAAATTACCAGCTAATTCTTGAGTCAGATGATTAAGATTTAAAAAGTCAATTACCTCAATTGCCCTATTACGTATTTTTTCCTCTTGTTCTTTTACTTTCTTATTATCGAGCAAAGCATAAAGTAATTTTTCACCATATTGACTGCTTGGCACCATCATTAAATTTTCTAATACGGTTAATGATGTAAACTCATGTGCTATTTGAAAGGTTCTTAAAACTCCTTTTGCAAACAATTCATGTGGTTTTAATCCAGAAATTTGTTCTCCTTCTAAAAATATTTCTCCTTTACTAGGAATAAAGACCCCTGCTATTGTATTAAATAGTGTTGTTTTGCCTGCTCCATTTGGACCAATTAAACCAGTAATAGAACCTTTTTTCACATTAAGACTAACATCTTTTACAGCCTTTAATCCTCCAAAATATTTGTGAACATTAATTATTTTGAGCATTATTAAAACTTTTTTAAATTATAATTTATTTCAGCATTTAATACTAATCCTACTGAAATCATAATTGATAACATTGCAGAACCTCCATAAGAAATTAATGGAAGTGGGATACCGACCACAGGCATCAATCCGGTTACCATAGATATATTCATAATTACATATACAAACAAATTTGAAGCTGTGCCTAAAGCAATTATTCTTCCAAAATTATGAGAAGACTTTATACTAATATAAAAACATATTGAAATAATAATAAAAAATAATAGAATTATAAATATTGTTCCAATAAAACCAAATTCTTCACCAATTAATGTAAAAATAAAATCTGTTTGTTTTTCTGGTAAGTATTCTAAATAAGACTGTGTTCCTTTTAAAAATCCTTTTCCAGAGGCACCTCCAGAACCTAAGGCTATCTTAGATTGAATAAGTTGATATCCTTGACCTAAAGAATCACTTTCCGGATTTAAAAAAGAAATTATTCTATTTTTTTGATAAGGTTTTAGTAAATTTAAAATAAAAGGTATTGAAACAACTGATAAAATAATACCTAAAATAAATTTCCATAATCTTATCCCTACAATAAACAAAATAAATACACTCAAAAATAAAATACTTATAGAAGTGCCTAAATCGGGTTGAATTAAAACAAGAATAAACGGAACAAAAATTATCAAAAATGGAAAAAATAAATTTAATAAATTTTTTAATTCGCTAAATTTTAAAGCGTGATAAAATTTTGCCAAGGATAAAATTATTGCTACTTTAATTAATTCAGAAGGTTGAATATTAAAACCAAATATTCTGATCCATCTTGTTGCACCTTTTCCATATTCTCCTATAATTGAAACTGATATTAAAAGTATTAAAGTAATAAAAAAGAAAGTGTATGAATACTTATATATAAATTTAATATCAGTTATTGAAATAATAATAGCAAGTATTAGTAATGCAAAAAATCTATATAAATGTTTCAATGCCCAAGGATAATATGAGCCATCTGCAGCAGAATACAGGCCAGCTGCTCCAATAAAAGCGATTAATATTAATAAAAAAATTAAAAAAAAATTCAAGTTTTGTATTTTTTTTAAGATCATATTTTTTTTGAATTGATAAAATTAAAAATTTTTTTAGCAATAGGGGCAGCTGTTGCAGCTCCTGAACCGCCATGCTCAATAACAACTGAAATAGCATATTTTGGTTTTTTAAAAGGTATATAACCAACAAAAAGAGCGTGATCCCTATTTTGCCATTCTTTTTCTACTTTTCTAAAATCATCACTTTCTCTTTCAGCTAAAGAAATTTTTTTAACTTGAGATGTCCCTGTTTTACCTACGTATTCAGTATTTTCTAACCTAGATTTAAATGCAGTTCCTTTATTTTCATTTACAACTTTGTACATCGCATTTTGTACAATTTTAATTTCTTTAAGATATTTATCTTGGTCTTTAAATATATATTTTTCTTTTTTAATTATCGTAGGGTTAATTTTTTTTCCATTTGAAGCAATAATTGATGTCATTACTGCAAGTTGCATTGGGGTAGTTAATAAAAAACCTTGGCCAATACCAGCTATTAAAGTTTCACCTGCATACCAACTCTCCCCTAATTCTCTCTTTTTCCATTTTTTTGTAGGTATAATACCTTTTTTCTGATTATCAAAATTAATTTCAAAAATTTGACCAAGGCCAAAATCTCGAGCAACTTCTGCAATTCTATCAATACCAAGTTTTTTGGCTATCTCATAAAAGAATACATCGCAGGATTCTTTTATAGCCGATGTTACATTCATATTTCCATGTCCTTTATTTTTCCAACAATGATAAATTCTGTCTCCAAATTCTATCTTCCCATTACAGAAATTATTAGACTCAGAATTTATTATTCCATATTTTAAAGCTGCAATAGCAACTATCATTTTGAAAGTTGATCCAGGTGAATAAAGTCCTTGAATACTCCTAAAAGTTAATGGAGATAATTTATTGTTTATAATATTCTCCCAATAATCTTTATTTGGTTTTTTTATAATTTTATTTGGATCATAAGAAGGGGTTGATACTAAACACAATATTTCACCATTTTCAACATTCATAACTACTATTGAGCCAGCGCGATGTGAGTTAAGCAAATTGTGTCCATACTCCTGCAATCTTGAGTCAATAGTAATATCTATCGACTTGCCATTTATGCTTTCATTTTTTGAAATTTCTCTTATCATTCTTCCGCTAGCATTTACTTCAATTTCTTTTTTACCTGGAGTGCCAATGAGTATAGGATTAAAAGATCCTTCAAGACCTTCTTTTCCAATATCTAAATTTGGCATACTAGAAATATATGGCAGTGATAATTCTTTTTGATTTGGTTTGTTAATATATCCTAAAACATGAGAAAAGATATTTTGATAAGGATAAACTCTAATATAATCCTGTAAAATAAATATTCCTGGTAATTTGAATTTATCAGACTCAATTTTTTCTAAAGTTTCCCAATTAATATTTTCATAAATTTTTATTTTTTCAAATTTCTTAATCTTTTTACTTAATTCAATTATTTTTCTTCTTTTTGAAAATTTTATGTCAATATATTTTGATAACAAATTTAATGTTTCATTAATTGAATTTGTTTTCTCGGGAATTAAATATACATCAAAGACTTTTTGATTAGTTGCTAAAATATTTTTATTGCGATCAAATATTTCACCTCTTAATGGATAAATAATTTCTAAATCTATTTGATTATTTTTTGATAAAGTTTTATATTTTTTTGCATCTATAATTTGAATATTATACAATCTCCAACCAACTATTCCAAATAGAGACAATTTAAATAAATATATTAAAAAAGTCCTTCTATTATAAATTTTTAATTTGTTTTTTTCTTCACTATAAAACATTTAAATTTTGTCTATTTTTTTAAAAATTAAAAGTATTGGGAAAATAGTCAATAAACTAATTATTAATAATTCCATAAAATAAAAAAAATTAAAATAAAAATTATAAAATATTACAGCTATTATAATTTCAATAAAAAAAATAAATATTAGAAAAATATAAATAGTAATAAATATTTTACTTTGCTCAATTTTTAATAATATTTTTTTTATTAAATTAAAAGTGCTTATAAATAATAGAAAAGTAATCAAATGTGGACCAAGTTCATTAATCAAAAAAATATCAAATAAAATTCCATAAAAGAAAATAAAAAAAAATAATGTAAAATGAAAATAGTAAAAAAACAAATAAATTATAGTGATGTGGAATAATATATACGAAAATAGATTTATATATCTAAGTTCAGTAAAATAATTCACACTAAAGCAAAAACTGATAAATAATAATATATAGTAAATAAAAATTTGATTAAAAATACTTTTTAATTCAATCATTCAGATTTAACAATTTGAACATAATCAATGTTGTTAAAATCTACAAATGGCAAGACATAAAATTTATTTTTTTGGACATCGACAATTTTACCAACCAAAATATCTTGGGGAAAAATTTGAGCTGATCCACTAGTAACTACTAAATCTCCAACCTTTGGAAGTTGATTTACTTTAATAAATGAACTTACAAGATGTTTTCCATCGGGTGCTCCATTTAATATAGATAAAAAATTATCTGAAATAGATTTAACCGAAATAGATAAATTTGGATCTGTTAAAAGCATAATGCGTGAAATATTTGATCCTGACTCTATAACTCTGCCAATTAAGCCTCTATGGTTGATTGCTGTCATATCTTGCTGCAAACCATCATTTTTACCAGCATTAATATTGATCATTTTTGCATAAAGTACATCGTTTCTATTAAGCACAGCGGCTGTTTTAATTAGATTTAAAGTATTATCTGTTGCATTCATTAATTTTTTTAAAGCATTATTTTCTCTTGAATTTTGAATAGCTAAAATTTGCCATTTTTTTAATCGCATTATCTCTTCTCTAAGAATTAAGTTTTCATTTTTTAAAGAATTAAAATCATTAATTGTATTTTTTATATTTGATACAATTACAAGAGGAGACGTAATAATACGAGTAATTGGATTAACATAATCATTTGTAATAGTTTTTATTTTATTAACTAAAAAATAATCAGATTTATTAAAAAAAATTAAAATAAAAGAAGTTAAAAAAATTAATGATAAACTTAAATTTTTAAAAAAACGAACTTTAGAATATGTTTTAATTTTAAAAATTGGTTCCATAAATTAATTAATCAGTAGCAAAAACATCGCTTAACTTCGCTTTGTGCTCTAAAGCTTTACCAGTACCAACAACAACACATAATAAAGGTTCTTCAGCTATTGAAATTGGTAAACTAGTTGATCTTCTAAGAACTTTATCTAAATTTCCTAACAATGATCCGCCTCCGGTTAGCATAATTCCTCTCTCTACTATGTCAGCTGACAATTCTGGGGGGGTAGTTTCTAAGGCTCTTTTAATTGTATCAATAATTTGAGCAACTGGTTCAGCTAGAGCTTCAGCTATTTGTCTTTCTGAAATTGTTATTTCTTTTGGCAATCCTGTAATTTGATCTCTTCCTTTTACTCTCATAGTTTCGCCATCTGTATCATCAGGCGGACACGCGCATCCTATTTCTTTTTTCATTCTTTCTGCTGTAGTTTCTCCAATAGCCAATCTATGAGTTGATCTCATATATTCTGTTATAGCTTCATCAAATTTATCACCTGCAACCTTTACTGAGGTAGAAAGCACTACACCTCCTAATGATAAAATAGCTACTTCAGTTGTACCGCCTCCAATATCAACTATCATTGAACCGGTAGGTTCAGCTACAGGTAAACCTGCTCCAATTGCCGCTGCTACTGGTTCTTCAATTAAAAATACTCTTCTTGCTCCTGCTGCATCAGCTGATTCCCTGATTGCTCTTCTTTCTACGTTAGTTGCTCCGGATGGAACGCATATTACAATTTGTGGATTAGATAAAGTTCTGCCACTATGAACCTTTTTAATAAAACTTTTTATCATTTGTTCTGCAACTTCAAAATCTGCAATTACACCATCTTTCATAGGTCTTATTGCTTTTATTTTTCCTGGAGTTCTTCCAAGCATTTGTTTAGCCTCATTACCAACTGCAAGAACCTGGGTTTTTCCTTGTATTTCTGTTATAGCAACTACAGATGGTTCATTTAATACAACACCCTCACCTTTAACATAAACAAGTGTATTTGCAGTTCCTAAATCTATTGCCATATCCTTTGAAAACATACCAAAAAATTTTTCAATAACCATAATACTTTATACTCCTTCTATTTTAAATTTTGGTAAATTTTTATCTATTGATTTAGTTTTTTTAAAAATCAACCTATTTAAAGCACTTACATAAGCTTTTGCTGAAGCAACAATAATATCAGGATCGCTTCCTTTTGCTTGAGAAGATAAACTATTATCATCAAGTCTTACTGTAACTTCTCCTTGAGCATCAGTACCCTCAGTAATTGCATGAACTTGAAACAATTTTAATTTAAAATTAGTTTTTGTTATTTGTTTTATAGCATTAAACGTAGCATCAACAGGACCATTGCCCGAACTGACATTTGAGTATTTTTTTTGATCAATCATTAATGATAATTTTGCTTCATGTTTTTTTTGAGAACCAGCATTTACTTCTAAAGAAACAAATTTAATATTTTCATTATATGAAGAACTTTTTTCTCCTGCGAGAGCTATTAAATCTTCATCGAAAATTTCTTTTTTCTTATCAGCTAAATCCTTAAATCTACCAAATAATTCCATTAGAGCATTATCTCCAAAATCATAACCTAATTCCTTTAATTTTTCAGAAAAAGCATGTTTACCTGAATGCTTTCCCAAAACTAATGATGATTTATTCAGACCTATACTTTCGGGAGACATAATCTCATATGTCTCGGAGTGTTTTAACATTCCGTCTTGATGAATACCAGCTTCATGAGCAAATGCATTAGCTCCTACTATGGCTTTATTTGGTTGAACTGAAAATCCTGTGATAGATGACACAAGACGCGATGCTTTAGTAATATTTTCTGAAATTACGTCAGTATGAAATGGAATTAAATCTTTTTTTACTTTTAATGTCATTACAATTTCTTCTAAAGCGGCATTACCTGCTCTCTCACCAAGACCATTTATTGTACATTCAACTTGTCTAGCACCCTCTTGAATTGCGGCTATGCTATTAGCAACAGCCAAGCCTAGATCATTGTGGGTATGTGTTGACAAAATTGCTTTATCAATATTTTGAACATTATTTTTAACAGCTCGAAAAATAGAACTAAATTCTTTTGGTAAAGTATAGCCAACAGTATCAGGAATATTTATTGTAGATGCTCCACAATTTATAGCAAGTTCAATCGCCTTATATAAAAAATTTAAATCTGAACGACCCCCATCTTCACAACTCCATTCAACATTATCACACAAGTTTCTGGCGTGAGTTACTGTTTGCTTAATAGCTTCAAGTACCTCTTCTTCATTTTTTTTTAATTTATACTTCATGTGTATAGGGCTTGTTGCAATAAAAGTGTGAATTCTTGGTGAACTAGCATACTTTACTGCTTCCCATGCTCTATCAATATCTGCTAATTTAGCTCTTGCTAAACCAGCAATTGTCGAATTTTTAATATTTTTACTAATTTCTTTTACAGCCTCAAAATCACCATTAGAAGCAATGGGAAATCCTGCCTCAATAATATCTACTTTCATTTCTTCTAATATTTGGGCAATCTGCATTTTTTCATCTAAATTCATAGATGCACCAGGAGATTGCTCTCCATCTCTTAAAGTTGTATCAAAAATATATACTTTGTCGCTCATATTATCATTCTATATACTACCAATTATTCACAACTACTAACTAGTTTTTCGATTTATCTACCATTTTACCTTCTGCAATCCAAGGCATTAAAGTTCTCAACTTTTCTCCTATAGCTTCAATGGGATGTTCAGCTTGTTTTTTTCTCATTACTTTAAATTGAGTTTGACCGGTTTGATGCTCATTCATCCATTCTTTAGCAAATTGTCCTGATTGTATTTCAGAAAGTATTTTTTTCATTTCTTTTTTTGTTTCTGAAGTTATTAATCTGGGACCTCTACTATAATCTCCATATTCAGCTGTATTAGATATAGAATATCTCATATTCGCCATTCCACCTTCATATAATAAGTCTACAATTAATTTTACTTCATGTAAGCATTCAAAATACGCCATTTCTGGAGCATAGCCAGCCTCTACTAATGTTTCATATCCAGCTAAAATTAAGTGGGTTAAGCCTCCACACAATACTGATTGTTCTCCGAACAAGTCCGTTTCACATTCTTCTTTAAAAGTAGTTTCAATAATGCCGGCTCTACCTCCTCCGATTGCTGATGCATAAGCAATAGCTATCTCCAATGCATTACCTGATGGATTTTTATCAACAGCAACTAAGCAAGGTACTCCTGCACCTCTAGAATATTCTGCTCTTACTGTGTGTCCTGGGCCTTTTGGAGCTATCATAATAACATCAATTCCATTTTTTGGCTGAATAAGATCAAAGTGGATATTTAATCCATGAGCAAATGCTATTGCTGTACCTTCTTTAATATTGGGACTAATATCTTTTTTATAAATTTCAGATTGTAATTCATCTGGTGTTAAAATCATAATTAAATCAGCCCAAGAAGATGCTTCAGCAGGTGTCATAACTTGAAAACCAGCATTTTTAGCTTTTTCACGAGAGTTAGAACCTTCTCTCAAAGCAATTGCAACATCCTTTATTCCAGTATCTCTTAAATTCATAGCATGAGCATGACCTTGACTTCCATATCCCACTACAACTATTTTTTTATCTTTTATTAGATTAATATCGGCATCTCTATCATAATAAACTCTCATTCTTCCTCCTCATCTTTTGTATTTGTTGAAATTGCTACTGGTCCACTTCTTACTATATCAATTTTTGAGAATTCACTTACCTCTTTTATAAAACTATTAATTCTATGCGAGGCTCCTGCAATTTCAAAAATTATTGAATTATTTTCATTTTCAATCTTTCTTGCTCTGTAAAAATCACATATTTCAAATATCTTTTTTTTATCACTTTTATTAGGAATAAATACTAGTGCAACTTCAGCTTCAACAGAACTTCCTTCTTGATTCAAATTTGTTACACTGTGTATAGGAACTATTCTTAATAATTGTTTTTCAATTTGACTAACCACTTCTGTAGTTCCTTGAGTCACTATAGTAATTCTCGAAAGATGATCATCATCACTAACTTCAGCTACATTCAAGCTATCAATATTATATCCCCTACCAGAAAACATACCAATTACTTTTGCTAAAACACCTGGTTCATTATCTACTAGTATAGTTAATATATGCCTTTTATCTTCTGAAATTTTTTCAGGCGTTTCATAAACTGATTTATTCATTATACTAGCACCTTTCCTTTTTCAGCTGATTTTTTATCTTGGGTTTGGTCTTTGTTTAGTAACATTTCGTTGTGAGCAGAACCACTTTGAATCATAGGAAAGCAATTCTCATCATTGTCTACCCATATATCAGCAATAACAGTTTTATCACTTGATATCATTGTTTTAATTGTCTCATCTAATTCTCGAGAATTTTTTGCCCTTAAACCTACTGCATTATAGCTTTCTGCTAATTTAACAAAATCAGGAAGGCTATCAGTATAACTTTCTGAATATCTACCACCATGAAGTAGTTCTTGCCATTGACGAACCATTCCCATGTATTGATTATTTAAAATAAAAATTTTAACAGGTAAGCGATATTGTATGGCTGTACTCATTTCTTGTAAATTCATTAAAATTGAAGCATCTCCAGCAATATCAATAACTAATGATTCAGGATGTGCTACCTGAGCACCAATTGCTGCTGGAAAACCATACCCCATCGTTCCCAGACCCCCTGAAGTTAACCATCTATTAGGTTTTTCAAATTTGTAATATTGTGCCGCCCACATCTGATGTTGTCCAACTTCAGTTGTTACGAAAGTTTTTATATCTTTAGTTAACTCATATAATCTTTGAATAGCATATTGTGGTTTTATTGTTTTGGCATTTTTATTATATTTTAAACAATCAATTTTTTTCCAATCATTAATTTTTTTCCACCACTCATTAAGATTTGTTTTTTCAATTTTATAATTATTATTTTTCCATATATTCATCATCTCATTAACAACCAATTTAACATCACCTATCAATGGAATGTCAACGTTAATGGTTTTATTGATGTTGCTTTCATCAATATCAACGTGAATTTTTTTTGAATTTGGAGAAAAAGCATCTAGTCTGCCTGTTACTCGATCATCAAATCTTGCACCAATATTGATCATTACATCGCATTCATGCATTGCCATGTTTGCTTCATACATTCCATGCATTCCTAACATTCCTAATGATTGACTGTGAGAAGATGGTATTACACCTAATCCCATTAAAGTCATTGTTGCAGGCGCTCCAACTATTTCTATAAACTGTGTTACTATATTAGACGCATCTGGACCTGAATTAATACAACCGCCACCAATGTAAAAAATAGGTTTTTTTGATTTTGCAATTAATTTAACCGCTTCTTGCAAAGTTGTATCATTATTTTTTTGAGATGGTTTAAAAAGACGATGTGAAGGAATAGTAATTTTATTTTTTTCTATATATTTTCCTTCAGCAAATTGAACATCTTTAGGAATGTCAATTAAAACTGGGCCTGGTCTGCCATTTTGTGCAATTTCAAAAGCTTCATGAAAAGCGTATGATAATTTATTTACATCTTTAACTAGATAGTTGTGTTTCGTACAAGGTCTTGTAATTCCAGTGGTATCACATTCTTGAAAAGCATCACTTCCAATTAAATGTTGGGGTACTTGACCAGTTATACAAACTATGGGAATACTATCCATCATTGCATCAGTTAAACCTGTTACGACATTAGTAGCTCCTGGTCCAGAAGTAACTAGCACAACTCCAGTTTTACCAGTTGATCTAGCATAACCTTCAGCTGCATGAATAGCTCCACCTTCTTGTCTAACCAAAACATGCCTTATAGAATTTTGTTTAAACAAAGTATCGTAGATAGGTAATACTGCGCCTCCTGGATAACCAAAAACAACTTCAACCCCTTGCTCTGCAAGTGATTTAAGGACTATTTCAGCTCCTGTAATATTTTGAAACATTGCATTGATCTCATAGGCTGTGGATAAAATAAAATCAATAATTTAGTTTAATTTCATACAAATTTAATGGAATTGAAGTCAATTTCATCAGGAAATTGATTAATTTTCTTGAAGATTTCCATTTTTGTACCATTCCACCATGTGTGTTGACGTTTTACATAATTCCTAGTTGCTTTTTGAGCTCTCTCAATACAATCATTTTTTGATATAATGTTTTTTAAATACAAACTAATTTCAGGAACTCCATGAGCCTTCATAATGGGCAAAGTGTTATTTAAGTTTAAGCTTAATAACTCTCTAACTTCATTGATCGCTCCTTCGTTAAACATTTTAATGAATCTATTATTTACTCTATCATAGTTTTCACTTCTATTAGGTAAAAATAAAATTAATTTGTATTTTTGTTTATTTTTTAAAAAAATATTTGAATTACTATTGTGCCATGTTGTAAGATTCATTCCAGTATACATAAAAACTTCCCATACTCTTTTCAATCTCTTTATATCATTTAAATTGATTTGACTTACGTATTGTAAATCTAAATTCTTAACAATATTATAAAAATTATTTTTTCCTTCTTGATCTAAAAGTTTATCTGATTCTTTTTTAAATTTTTCAGGTATTGCAGGAATGTCTGCAAGACCATTAACTAATTTGTCAAAATATAAACCAGTTCCACCAACTAAGATTGGGGTTATATTTTCTTTATAACATCGATCAATTACATTTGATGCCTCATTGCACCATTTTGATACATTGTATCTTTCATCACCTTGAATATGTCCATATAAGTGATGAGTAATTTCTTTAGTTTCAATAATATTTGGTCTTGCAGAAAGTATTTCAAGATTATTATAAACTTGCATACTATCTGCATTTATTACATGACCATTAATTTTTTTTGCTAAATTTATTGCAAATTTTGATTTTCCAATAGCAGTTGGGCCTACTATAAAATAAATTATTTTAGTCAATATTATTAAATTTAATAGTAACCCAAATCATTTCATCTTTTCTTAAAACTTTTAATAAAAGAGAGGTTCTTCCTGTTTCTTTAATACTTTCAACTAAACTTTTAAATGAATTTGTATTTAGTACTTCTTCTCTATTAATTTCTAAAATTATATCATTAACAATTAGATTTGAATTGGTGTCTTCAACTTTTGTTACTATAACACCTGATTTATTATTATTTTCTTTTATTGAAAATCCTAAAGAGTCTATAGTAATATCTTTAATTTTATTAGTATCATTCTTTCTTTTAGCAAATGATTCTTCAGGTAATTCACCTAGCTTAACTTCTAATGTAATAATTTTATTTTTTCTCCATATTTTTAATTTTGCAATTGAACCAACATCTGACTCAGCAACTACTCTAGGAAGATCTGTCATTTTATTAATTGAAATATCATTAAATTCTAAAATAACATCTCCTGCTTCTACTCCTGCTTTCTTTGATGGACCAGATGGATTTACATTTGAAACAAACGCACCTTTTTGATCTGATAAGCCCAAACTTTCTGCAAAATCTTCTGAGACAGGTTGAATTTGGACTCCTAACCAACCTCTTTTAGTTCTGCCAAATTCTTCTAATTGTTTTGCAATTTTTTTTGCACTATTAGAAGGAATTGCAAATCCTAACCCAATACTCCCACCAGTTTGAGATATAATTGCTGTATTTATTCCTATGACTTCACCTTCTGTATTAAACAAAGGTCCCCCTGAATTTCCTCTATTAATTGATGCATCTGTTTGAAGAAATTTAACGTATGGACCACTTCCAATATCTCTTGAAATTGCAGATAAGATTCCAGCAGTGACCGTTCCACCAAGACCTAGAGGGTTTCCAATAGCAATAGTCCAGTCTCCAACTCGCATGTTATCTGAGTTTCCCCATTGAACAGCAGTTAACTCTGTTAAGCTTGGATCAATTTTTAAAACTGCAATATCTGCTTTAGGATCTCTACCCAAAAGTTCTGCATCAAATTCCTCTTGATTAGATAAAATAACCTTAATTTCATCTGCGCCTTCTATTACATGATTATTGGTTATTATAATACCTGCAGAATCTATAATAAAACCAGATCCTAATCCAGTCATAGGTCTTTGTGATGGTGTATTTCTTTTTTCTCTATCAAAATAATCTTTAAAAAATTCATCAAAAGGAGAGCCTTCTGGAAAGCGAGGTAATTCTTCCTGTAAATTATTATTTTTAATTATAGTAGTTGAAGCAATACTTACTACAGCTGGAGATAATTTTTCTACTAAATCAGCAAAGCTGTTAGTAATTGCGTATGCAATATTTGGAATTAAAAAAAAATATATAAAAATTAATATTCTGTTTATAATTTTCATTTTAATGATCATAAAATCTAAAAGTGAAATAAATGAGGCAACAACCTATAAAAATCATAATAATAGATAAAGTTTTAATTACATTGTTATCAACTTGAATTAAATATTCAAATAATTTTCTTAATCTTTTAGACAAAAAATAATATACTAATCCTTCAAATACTAGCACTATGCCAATACTTAAAATAATTAGTTTTATCATTAATTTTTAATTTCAATTTCTCCAAAAAATTTTTCGCATACCTGGCCAGGTGCAATTACCATAGACATCTCTGTATCGCCAAATGTATCTTTGCACGCTTGCATAGTTCTTAAAAAATCGAAAAATTCTTCATCTAGACTATATGCGTCAGCAAGAATTTTATTTTTTAAAGCATCACCTTCACCTTTTAATATGGAAGATGTTCTCTCAGCTTCAGCAATAATAACTGTTTGTTGCCTATCTGCAGAAGCAACTATTTCTTTTGACAATTCTTCTCCCTCCGCTCTAAGTAAATTTGCCTCTTTTTCTCTTTCAGAACGCATTCTTTGATAAACATTATTAGAAACTTGTTCAGTTAAATCAGTTCTACCTATTCTAATATCAATAATCTCAACACCAAATGACTTTTCATTTGATTTTATTTGTCCTTGAATTTCATTCATGATTCTTAATCTTTCATCACTTAAAAGAGAAGACAAGGAATATTGAGCAATAACACCTCTAACGGCAGCATTTATTATTCTTCCAAATCTATCAGAAAAAGTCGCTTCATTTCGAACAGTTTGAAAAAATTTTAGAGGATCAATAATTTTATATCTAGCAAAGGAATCAACTATTATCCTTTTCTGATCAGATAATATCATTTCTTCAGGCTGTGGGTCTAAATTCAATAATCTAGAATCTAAAAATACTGCATCTTGAATAAAAGGAATTTTAAATTGCAAACCTGGATTGGTAATTACTTTTCTAGGATCACCAAACTGAAGAACTATTGCTTGCTTAGTTTCATTAACAATGAAAAATGCACCTGTAAAAGTGAGAAAGCCGACAAATAACAATAAAACAATTATTAAGTTTCTAGGAGTAAATTTCATTAGTTACTACTTCCTTTTTTAAGTTCATTTAGTGGTAAGTAAGGAACCACTCCCTGGCCACCTGCATCATCTAAAATTATTTTGTTTTTACCTTCTAATACTTCTCTTAAAGTTTCTAAATAAATTCTGCGTCTAGTTACCTCTTTAGCATCTTTGTAACTGTTATAAACATCAATAAAATTTTGCGCTACACCTTCAGCTTGCTTAACTGCTTGTTCTTTATAGGCACGAGCTCCTTCAATTAATTTTGCTGCTTCACCACGTGCGTTTGGAACAATTCTATTTAAATAAGTATTAGCTTCGTTTACAAGTCTTTCTTTATCTTGTCGTGCTCTTTGTACTTCATCAAATGCATCAATAACTTGGGAAGGCGGGTCAACACTTTGTAATTGAACTGATTGAACTAAAACACCACTTCTGTATTCATCTAGAACATCTTGCAGTCTATTACGAACTACCTGTTCCACCTCTTGACGACCTTCGGTTAATAAAAACTGAAGATCACGTTGACCAACAACTTCTCTAACAACACTTTCTGCCATATCTTTAACAGTAAGTTCAGGATTTCTTAGTTTAAATAAAAAATTACCAGCATCTTTAATTTTGTATAAAACAGTAAAAGCAACATCAGCAATATTTTGATCACCAGTTAACATTAGACTTTCTTCAATAACTTTTCTTTCTGCATTTGTATTAGAAGAAAAACCTAAATCGCTTGCACTTCTAAAACCAACATTAATTTTTCTAATTACCTCTACTTTTGGAGTAAGAGTTTTGCCTATTGGTGTTGGAAAAAAGTAATGCAACCCTGGCTGTGTAGTTTGATTATTCCATTTTCCAAAAAGTAATTCAACACCTTGTTCATCTGGCTCAACCCTATAAAAGCCTGTTGCAAGCCATATTAAGATTGCAACTATAATTAGAATTGAAAAATTTTTTGGGCCGCCTATTTTAAATTTGCCAAATCTGTCTCTTGCTTTTCTTAAAGAATCTTCAAAGTCATTTCTATTTGAACTTCCACCCCCAGATCCCCAAGGGTTATTTCCACCCCCAGATCCCCAAGGATTATTATCATTATTATTTTTGTTCCAATTCATGTATATTTTGATAAAATTGTTCTACGCTACTACCATTAAATAAATTAATTACTAACTTATATTTGAGTTAATATGAAAAAATCAAGTATGACAGAGAAAATTTTACAAACAATTTATGATTATACTAAAAACTATAATGACCCAAGTAATAATCCTCTAAATGAGAAAAATCCTAATTTTCAAGTCATAGTAAGAGATGGCAACGTAAATATTAGTTTATCAATAAACCCCAGTGATGTTGAAAAAGTTAAGGAACTTGTTAATATTTTAAAAAACAAGATTAATACAATTAATGGAGTTTTATCTGTTAATGTTGTTTTAACATCTGAAAAAACACTAAATTCTAATGAAAATAAAGCTAACCGTTTTAAAATTAATGCTAAAAATATAATTGCAATTGCCAGTGGAAAGGGAGGAGTTGGAAAATCTACTTTTGCAGTTAATATTTCTACAGCTCTATCTAAAATAGGAAAAAAAGTAGGATTACTTGATGCAGATATTTATGGTCCCAGTGTTCCTAGAATGATGGGCATTATAGATAAACCAAAAGCAAATGAAAATAAAAAGCTTATTCCTCTTCAGAATTTTGGAATTAAATGTATGTCTATAGGTTTTCTAATAGGCGTAGATACTCCAACAATTTGGAGAGGGCCAATGATAATGAAAGCTTTAGAGCAAATGTTTAGTGGTGTTGAATGGGGTAATTTAGATTATTTAATTATTGATCTGCCTCCAGGAACAGGAGATGCTCAACTTACACTAGCACAAAGTTCTAAATTATCTGGATCAATAATTGTATCTACTCCTCAAGATGTAGCTCTAATTGATGTACGTAAAGGTATTAATATGTTTAAAAAAGTTAATGTTCCAATTTTAGGTTTAGTTGAGAATATGAGTTATTTTATTTGTGATAATTGTAATCAAGAACATTTTATTTTTGCATCAGAAGGTGCAAAAAAAGAATCAGAAAAATTTCAAATACCTTTTTTAGGCTCACTTCCAATTGATAAAAAATTACGTATACAATCTGACAAGGGTATACCTAGTTGTATTGATGATCCAAATGGTTCAATGGCAAAAAAATTCATAGAAATAGCTACAAATTTAAATCAGTCATTAGAATATTAAACATTCATTTCAGCTACAATCATAGGATGGTGTTTATAATCTATTAATTCAAAATCATTTACTAAATAATTATGAATTTTTTTATGTGCAAATTTTAATTTAGGGAGTTTTTTTGGCTTCCTCGATAACTGTTTATTAACTTGATTAAAGTGTTCTTTATAAATGTGAAAATCTCCTAATGTATGAATGAATTCACCAACTTCTAATTTACATTCTTTGGCCAAAATATGAATTAACAAACTGTAACTAGCTATATTAAACGGTACACCTAAAAACATATCGCAAGAGCGTTGATATAGCTGACAACTTAATTTATTACTTACTATATAAAATTGCGAAAAGGCATGACAAGGTGGAAGAGACATTAAATCCAATTCACTTGGATTCCAAGCTGACAATATATGTCTTCTGCTATTCGGATTATCTTTTAATTGATTAAGTAAACTGTCAATTTGATCGACTCCATTAAAGTTTCTCCATTGAACTCCATATATTTTACCAACATCTCCTTCAAATTGTGATTTTGGCTTCCAATATTCAGCATTGGCATTTTGTGTCCATATTGTTTTTTTATCTTTTAAGTTTTCTCTTTTATCATTATATAAAATTTCAGCTAAACGTCTTTCATCATTTGATCCTTCAAGAAACCATAAAAGTTCTGATACTACACTCTTCCATGCAAGTTTTTTTGTTGTTACTGCAGGAAATCCATCATTTAAATCAAATCTCATTTGATAACCAAATGATTTTCTTACGACACCTGCTCTACTTTCTACATCTTCACCATTTTCAAAACAATACTTAAGTGCTTTTAAATACTCTTTCATTGTTTCCAAATTTCAAAATGACAAGATTTATCTACTGTAATTTTTTTTATCATTCTCATATTATTTTCAATTAAATTTAAATTTAAAAATTTATCACAATTATGATTACCGTAGATTCTAGTTAAATAAAATTCTTTAACTAATGATATTGTGGAATTAATAATTTCTGGACCACCAATAATAAAGATATCTTTATCTAAATATTTTTTTTCTAAATATTTGATTTCATCAATTAAATTTCCTTTAATATAATGATCGGCACCAGGAAAAATAGATGTATTTTGTTTTGTAACTAAAACATTAACTCTAAATTTTAGTGGTTTTGGCATCATTGAATCCTCCCATGTTTTCCTGCCCATAATTACAACTTGATTTAAAGTATTTTGCTTAAACCAATTCAAATCTCTCTTATTTTTGGGCCAAGGCAAACTAATTCCTTTACTAACACCTCCAAGACTATCAACTGCCATAATTGCCTTAATCATAAGTAAATAATATGGTATTTAACCCATTTAGAGAAAGAAATTTTAATATTTTTTGTCACATTAAATTCATAACTTTATAGTTTATTAAGATTAAGTTATAATAAGATTGTTGGTTTACCAACTATAGTAATAAATGCTTTGTGTAATACATTATTCGGACCCGGGGGCGGTACCCGGCGTCTCCACCATTTAAATGGGGACGAAATAGGTTTGACGGTAATTTAAAAATAAAGACTTTACTCGGTATTGTACCACCGTTATCGGGCTTTTTATAAACGCTAACGATAATAGATTAGCACTTGCTGCCTAGTTTCT
>CETH01029583.1_pt1 | contig 31484 bp, 30 predicted proteins | sample 361461 | NCBI WGS metagenome assembly CETH01 (sample SAMEA2622695, study PRJEB7988) | marine metagenome | isolation source: saline water (ENVO:00002010), including
CGCGAATCAAATCCTTAGCACCTTCACAAACATTGAAGAGTTGAAACAAAACGTGTGGCTGGCCCTCGAAGAGCGAATGCTTAACCATGACATCAGCTTCAGCGAGCTGCGCAGCGTAGGCGTTACCTTCGTCACGTAATGGGTCAGCGGAGCAGGTGGCGACATATGCGGGTGCGAGGTTGCTATGTGATGGTGCCTTTGCCGGAGAGAAACGCCAGTCGTTTCGAACTTCTTCGCTCGAAGCGGTCCCTAAGTAGTGACCCCAAAACCATTCGATCACTTCCACCGTCAACAATGGGCCTTCCGCATTCTCTGTGAAGGACTCGTAATGCTTGGAGGCATCTGTTGCTGGATAAACCAACATCTGAAGCCTGAGGTCTATCCCTGCATCTCTCGCCATGAGCGCCATAACCGCAGACAGATTGCCGCCCGCTGAGTCTCCCCCAACGGCAAGCCGGTCGGTATCGATCTGCAATGTCGAACCTTCGGCTGCGATCCACTTCAGTGCAGCCCACGCATCGTCGACAGCGGCGGGGAAGGGCGCTTCTGGCGCCAGCCGGTAATCAACCGCTACCACGATGCAGTTAGCTTCGGCGCAGAGCAATCGGCACTCTTTATCGTGGGTTTCAAGGTCTCCGATGACGAACCCGCCACCGTGATAAAAAATTAACGCTGGATGTGGTCCTTGGCCCACCGGACGATAGATCCTTATGGGGATTGCGCCACTGGGTCCTGGGATTTCCGAGTCGGTTACGCCGCCAGGCAGATCGGGGCCGCTGCCCAGAATATGCGCCATTGCTTGATAGCGATCTCTAGCAAATTCAGGTGTCTGTTCTGAGACAGCGGGTCCCTCGACTCGAGCGAGTTCGACCATTTCTACGAAGGCTTTGGTGTCGGGTTGAAGTGTCATGGTCGAAACTGTATTGGCCGTCGTTGCTTATGGTGACTCAGTTCGACAAGATTCCCCTCAAAGCACCTTCAAGTTCCGGATCGTCGAACTCAAAATCGCTCTCTACGAGCGCGCCGGGATCAAGGCGGAAAGATTCAAGCAGAAGGTTCTTACCCATTTCTCCCAAAACCAGCCTGATCGCAAAACCTGGAGTGGGTACGAAAGAAGGGCGCCTCAGCACATTCCCTAACTTCTTCGCGAATGTTCGCTGAAGTTCAGGATTGGGCGTTGCAATGTTCACAGGTCCCGAAATGTCGTGGTCAAGCAAATGAAGCAGTGCACGCACAGTGTCATTAATCGAGATCCAACTCCACCATTGACGTCCATTGCCGAGTGGTCCCCCTATGCAGAGTTTGGTCACTAAAGCCAGTCGCCCTAATGCACCAGGCCCGTCAGCGAGCACTATTGAAAAGCGGGGAACAACTGTCCGAATACCCAGATCGGCCACGGGTTGTGCAGCAGCTTCCCATTGCTGACACACGTCAGATAGAAATCCTTTGCCGGCAGCAGCGCTTTCATTAAGAATCACGTCACCCATATCCCCGTAGAGTCCCGAAGCTGAAGCTTGAACCAATACCTTCGGCGGATTATCAGCGCTGGTAATTGCCGCGGCAAGCAAAGAAGTCGCCTCAACTCGGCTAGCTAAGATCCGGTCCTTTTTCGATTTGGTCCATCGTCCGGCAATTGATTCACCAGCAAGGTTTACAACCGCATCGACTTCATCAAGCAAGGAGGGCGTAACGTCCTCCCACGAAACTTGATCATCTATGGGTGTTCGAGAAACACCTATTACGTTGTCTCCCCGACTTCGTAGTGCGGTCGCCAACTCAGATCCGATAAGGCCCGTGACACCAGTGATTAGAACATTCATTTAGACAGCGTTTTTCTTTAGTTGGGAACGGATGGGTGATAGCTCTATTACTTACCAGTGAAGTTGCCTGGACGTCGTTCGCCTACTGAAGCAATTCCTTCTTTGGCGTCGTCCGTCACAGAGAGTTCCGCCTGGATGCGAGCCTCTCGTTGCGTTATTTCTCTTACCTCGTCACCAAGGCCCTGCCGAAGTGTCGACTTGATCGCTCGCAACGCTAACGGAGCGTTATTGGCGATCTCTTGAGCAACTTCAAAGGCCCTATTGCGGACTTCTTCGTTCGGCACGCACTCATCAGCAAGGCCGATTCCTACGGCTTCCTCTCCCTTGTATCGCTTAGCGCTATATAGAACTTGAGCCGCCTTTGATGGACCGAGCAAGCGCGGGAGTGTGACGCTCATCCCGAAACCCTGGTGGATACCGAGTGACGCAAAGTTCGCAGAGAACCTAGCGTCTGGGCACGTGATCCTTATGTCTGGCACCATTGCCAGTCCAAGTCCGCCACCAACAGCAGGACCATGGATAGCGCCAACAATTGGGATCGTGACGTCAAACAGCCGGCCAGACCCTTGATATAGGGCAAGCGTTGCGTCACCTCCAACAACTTCATCGTCTCCGCCTCCCACTCCATCTCCTGCAAAATCAGCTCCGGCGCAAAATGATCGCCCATCTGCTGCTAGAACCGCGCAGCGGATCGACATGTCGTTTTGCATTGCATCGAGTGCGTCAGCGATGTCGTGTATCTGTTTGAAATTCAAGAAATTATGAGGCGGGCGATCCATGATCACTGCTCCTACATTGCCGTGAATTTCGACTCGAAGGCCGTCAGCCATTGGGTTCTCCTCGGATGAATTCGAAGTACTCTTTCGAGCGCTCAAGGCCACCCTAATCCAACGCCGAGTTAAAGCCACGAGCGAGCGAACCCTCGAGGAAATGGCTATTCATCCTGAACATGCGCCACATACGGGTAAGTTGGCGACAGCACGTTAGGGGATGTGATGGATGAGAACGACGAGCAACAGGTTCATTTGCGGACCGCCCACCTAGATTGGGATGACTTACTGAGCAGGCTTCAAGCACTTTTACGCATCAGGACCACGCCGATCGGCATGAAAATGTTTACGACAGTGGAAGCGATGGAATCAGTGCCTCGTATTCGGAGGCCAAATGCCATCCATACGACGGACCAAGTGGTGGGTATGGCTAGCCGACTGAATTGGACTGTTGGCATAACTCGCGACGACTTGGTTGGTGATCAATGCGGCGCGGTGATCGGCCTTCACCCCCAAGACGACGAATGGTTATCAGGCCACCGCATGAAAGGGGTCTGGTTCGAGACCCTCGAAGACAGCTCAGCCCATCAGGAAGCCATGGACTGTGTCCCCTTTGGGTCTTTCTCTGCAATGGCAGTTTCCCCGCTGTCTGCCAAGCGTCTCGATCCTCCTGACATTTGCATGATTTACGCCACTCCAGCCCAGATGATTATTTTGATCAACGGACTCCAGTGGCGTGGCTACAAGAAACTCGAGTGGGGCTGCGTCGGAGAGTCTGCCTGTGCTGATAGTTGGGGTCGCGCTCTAAAAACTGGAGAGCCCAGCCTGTCAATTCCTTGTTTTGCTGAACGACGGTATGGCGGAGTCATGGAAGACGAACTCTTGATGGCCTTAACCCCCGAAGATCTGCTAGTTGCCGTTGAAGGAATGGAATATTTAGCGCGGAATGGCCTCCGTTACCCAATACCGAATTACGGTATCCAAAGTGATGCTCGAGCTGGACTCGGCGCTAGCTACGACTGAGCAATACGACGACCTCAGGGAGGGCCAATGGCCAACAAGTTCACCAAGTCTGGTTTTGACCTAGGAATGGTTACTTCTAACGGTGACCAGATGCTTGCTTTCTATCGAGACGTAATAGGAATGGAGTTCGAGGCAACCATCAACATGGAGGCTCTGGGTGTCGCTGCGATGCACCGCTTATGGGCCAACGAAAGCCTGCTAAAGATCGTCGTTCCTACCAAAGAGGTTGATCCTGGAATCGGCGGCGGAATGATGGGCGCAACCGGCATGCGTTATTTCACACTTTCGGTAAGTGATGTGCAGGCGGCACTGGATTCTTGCAAGGAGGTCGGTGCTCCAATTATCTGGGACCGTCGAGAAGCCCGCCCAGGCGTCGTAGTGGGAATGGTTGAGGACCCCGACGGTAATTGGGTGGAATTTATAGAAAAATAGAGCCTGGCTGGCCTTAACTAAGTTGAGTTGACTTCTCTTACAACTATCTGCGCGGCGGCGGCTGGGTCAAAAGGATGTTCAAACTTCAGGTCTGCATACTGTGAACTTGGCAGAACCAGTGACTGATGCATTGGTTCCACTGAGGTCATGAACTGCTCTTCCACGCTGTGAGGGTCTCTGCCGCGCTCTTCGACATCTCTAACCAGACGGCGAGCCAGCCTCACCTCTCTAGGGGCGTCGACAAATACCTTGAGGTCTAATCTTTCACGACATTCCTCCACTGCCATCAACAAAATACCGTCGACAATCACGAGGGGCGCAGGGTCCAGTTGATAGTTGCCACCGGGTCGCGTGTGGGTAGCCATGTCATATTTGGGGACTTTGACAGAGTTCCCCGCAGCAAGATCGTCCATGTGAGCGATGAATAGTTCAACATCTAATGCATCAGGGTGATCGTAATTAATCGCTGCTCGCTCTGAAGGCGCCATGTGTGAAAGGTCGCTGTAATAGTCGTCGAAGGCAAGCAACGTTGCTGGGCCACTTATCTGCAGAACGGCCTTCGCCAGTGTTGTTTTACCTGAGCAAGATCCGCCACTAAATCCGATCAGCACTTCAACGCAAGGTTTCGTTCCAAGGGCCTTCGTCCGCTCGCGGCTCTTTTGGTAAACCTAAGACGCGTTCTCCGATGATGTTTCGTTGGACTTGACTGGTCCCTGCGTAAATAGTCCCTGACCGTGCCGCCAAAAAACTATTTATCCAAGCGGAAGTGGTATTGGGAGTTCCTGCATCGGCAGCGCCTAGCCCAGCCGCATACGCGGTGTCACCCTCCATGACCATGGCATCCGCGCCGAGGATGTCCAGTGAGAGTTCAGTCACTGTTCTGTGATATTCGCTCCAATTCAGTTTGCCGATGGAGCTCTTCGGGCCCGGTGCTTCTCCGTTCAAAAATGAAGTCAAAACTTGTTGCCCTAACCAACGCATTATTTCAACTTTGCTATGGCACCATGCCAGGCGTTGCCTAATGCTTTGATCTTCGGTCCGACCCTTAGCTTGCGCCATCTCAACTAGACGGTCCAACTCGGAGCGATAACGAAAATAAGTAGTTGTAGCCCCAAAGCCCCGCTCATACCCAAGAAGCGTCATAGCAACCGCCCAACCACCGTTGACTTGCCCGATGACATTTTCTTTTGGAACTCGAGCATCAGAAAAGAACACTTCGTTAAAGTGGCTGTGCCCAGCGATATTCACAATGGGTCGGACTTCAATCCCGGCTTGGTCCATTGGGCAAAGAAAAAAAGTGATGCCTTGATGTTTAGCGTCTTCGGGAGCGGTGCGGCCCAGCACAAAGATCCAGTTTGCTAAATGCCCACTAGAGGTCCAAATCTTCTGTCCGTTGAGGACCCATTCGTCGCCATCCAACTCAGCCTTGCAACCTAGATTTGCCAAGTCAGATCCAGCGCCGGGTTCGGAGTATCCCTGACACCAAAGATCGTCGCCGTCAAGGATACGCGGTAAGTAATGCTTCTTCTGTTCCTCAGTACCCCATTCGATCAATGTATTTCCGACCATGCCAATACCGAATCCATCATTGGAACCGCCCGTCGGTAGGCCCGCCTTAGTGAATTCTTCAGCGATAATGACGTTTTCATTCGCAGACAAACCAGGGCCTCCGTAATCTTTGGGCCACATAGTTGCTAACAACTCGTTATCGCTCAAAATCCGACGCCACTCACCCACGAATTCTGCTTTAGCGTCACCGGTCAAAGACCCGATGCCCTGCCAATTAGCAGGAAGGTTTTCGCTTATAAACTTTTGTATCTTGTCGCGATAGGACTCTGCTTCTTCGGAATACGTCGGCTCCATACCCAGGACAGTACAGCCATCAACGATCAGATGATCATTTCAATGGCTCTTCATCACCGTTAGCCATCGACATTTTCTCAATTACTCGGTCAAAAAACTCGTCATCCTGCAGGCCCGGCACCATGAGTTTGTTATCAATGACCCAACTCGGAGTTCCAGTCGCTCCCCATGCATGCGCACGTTCCATCGAAGAAACCACTGCTGGCCACAATTCATTATTGGTGACCACTCTTTCGATTAATTCAGGGGGTACATCGAGGTCCCGCGCCAGGGTTGACAAAAACCCAGGGTCTTCGATATCTCGTTCTTCCACCCATATGGCTGCGAAAAGACGGTCATGATAGGTCTCTATAGCTTCGGGCGAGATATGTTCCACAACCAGAGCTGCTTGGTGCGCTTTCTTAGTTGGCTGAAACCGGCTTGGCGGATTCATGACTACGCCGAGCTCATCAGCAATCGGCCGCAATGCCGAAAACTTTCGCTCATTTGGGCTACCACCAGCAGGAATCTCAGGGTGAAGTTCGTACGGAAGCCACGAAATGTCGACGTCCTGCCGCTCATTTAAACGGGCCGCCCGGGCCCGCGCCAGATGGCACCAAGGTCAAAGAAAGTCGGACCAGACGATAATTGGCAGCGCCATACGCAACGACGGTATACGTTCGCACAGTATGGACTTCGTTATTCCCACTGACATTCAAAAATTAATAGGCGATCTCGACGGTTTTATTGAAGACGTGATCAAGCCAATCGAAAATGAAGATGACAACATTAGGTTTTTCGACCACCGCCGAGAAGATTCCAGAACCGACTGGGAACGCGACGGTCTACCAAACGCTGAATGGGAGGCATTGCTCGGTCGGATGCGACGCGAAGCAGACGATGCTGGCTTTTTGAGGTGGCATCTCCCTAAACGCTTCGGAGGCCAAGAAGGTACAAACCTCGGTATGGCCATCGTGCGAGAGCATTTAGCTCGACGAGGATTAGGTCTCCACAACGATCTACAAAACGAAAATTCGATCATCGGTAACTTCCCAACTGTTCTGATGATGGAGAAGTACGGATCGGCACAACAGCAAGAATATTGGATACCCAAGATGCTGGAAGGGACAGCCCGAATTGGTTTTGGTTTAACTGAACCTCTTCATGGCTCCGATGCAACCTGGATGGAAACCACCGCCGTTCGCGACGGAGACGAGTGGGTCATCAGTGGGGAAAAATACTGGAACACAGGTTTGCACCATGCAACACATGACTACATCTTTGCGAGGACATCGGGCTCCCCTGGGGAAGGCCACGGCATCACTTGCTTTATCGTTCCGGTCGACTCTCCAGGATTCAGTGTCGAGGAATTCATGTGGACTTTCAATATGCCAACGGACCACGCTCACGTGCGCCTAAGTGAGGTTCGAGTGCATAACGACGACATCCTCGGAGAAGAAGGGCGGGGTCTCCAAACAGCTCAATTATTTGTCCATGAGAACCGGATTCGCCAGGCAGCATCATCTGTCGGCGCTGGACTTCATTGCATCGATCTTGCAGTTGACTATGTGAATAACAGGACAACCTTCGGGAAGCCGCTCTCCCAGAATCAAGCAATCCAATTTCCGCTAGCAGAGTTATACACCGAAGCGGAAATGATTAGGGCACTGATCTGGAAAACAGCTTGGGAAATGGATGAAGGCGTTGACCATATGGAGATCACGGATCGCGTCGCCATGTGCAACTACCGCGGAAACCGATTTTGTTGCGATGCCGCTGATCGTGCAATGCAAAGCTGCGGCGGCATCGGATACGGCCGTAAAATGCCTTTCGAACACATCTACCGACATCATCGGCGCTACCGCATAACAGAGGGCGCTGAGGAGATCCAGATTCGCAAAGTAGCGGGCAAACTGTTCGGCTATGCGGGACGCGCTAAAGGTTGATAGAAGCGGCCTGCAACGGCGGCCGGCGTAGCTTTAATCGACTCGAGCTGTGGCGTTACCTGTCAACACGAACTTTTCATCTTGGTTTGTCGTTGAAATAGTCAAATCAACAAGTGTCTGACCATTCTCTTCTCGAACTTCGGCTACCTCCGCTCGCGCTGTCAAAGTGTCGCCTGGCCAAACTTGGTTAACGAAACGCACGCCGTAGTAGGTAAGGCGTCCATCACCGACATAGTTAGTCACCATTCGCCCTGTCATTCCCATCGTCAGCATCCCATGAGCAAATACCGTCGGGTATCCCGCTACCTCTGTAACGAATTTTTCGTCACTGTGCACTGGGTTGTAATCGCCGGAGGCCCCTGCGTATTGCACTATTTGAGTCCGAGTTAGGTCCTCAACAATCACTTCAGAGTATGAATCGCCGACATTGAGTTCATCTGCTTTTAATCCCATTGCATTTCTCCTACTGCTCGATGACTTTTTCTGTCACAACACCGACACTGCGGGCGGTCACAACTAGCTCGCCATCTTGGTCGCGGTATTCGGTAATACTTTCGCTGAATTTCAGCACACCAGCTCTCTTAGATTCCTTTTCCCAACTTTCGCCTGGCTTGGTTTCTGCGCTTAGGACGTCGCCCGGCTTCAAGTGTCTGTGATAAGTGAAATGCTGCTCGGCATGGAGCCCTCCGGCCGAGGAACCTGATTTTTCATCATCTGATTTGGAATCATCCTCGTCCTGCTTTTTTGCCAAAGTGCCCGATGCGGTTCCTCCACTACCAAACCACTTCTGGCCATCTTTTGGACGCAGGAAATAGTCAGGATCGAACTGTGCGCTTGCTTGAGCAAAAGTAGGCGGAGCGATTATTGACCCCGCCTCTGTGTCGGCTGCGTGTGACTCGTCTGAGTAGATCGGGTTGCTGTCACCGATTGACCTAGCGAACATCAAGATGTGCGAGGCCTCAACTGGGAACCGTTCGACTGCCATGCTCTCCCCTTTTCTTCAGTAGGACTTACTTGATCATGACATCTTTAGCGGACCTTGTCGCCTCGACCTACTGAAGAGCCTTCAACATCATCTCGCGAATCTGGTCGGGGGCTTCAAGCATCATCATGTGACCAATCCCTTCCAAATGCAGTAACTCAACTTCTGAAAACCCGGCAACGAGTTGGGCGGTCGCTTTAGGTGGAGTCATTTTGTCCTCGCTACCCACGATTACCGTAATGGGACACTTCACTTGTCCAGCAATATCGCCGGCTTCGTAAGAACTACAGGCAAAAAGATCGTTATAGATCACGCCATCAGCTGCTCGTTCCAGTAATGCTTGACAACCACTTCGCATCCATAAACCCGGCGTTGGGTTGCCAGCGATGTGAGCCCGTGTTCCATGAGCCCAAGCCGTCATCAGTTGTGGTGCGAGAATTTCATTGCGCTTAGCTGCCCCAAGTAAATCTGGGTGAACCGGCATAGCGGCAGCAGCTCCCATTAAGACCAAGCGTTCCGTTACATCGCCATGACGGGCTGCTGTTTCTAGAGCTATAAGGCATCCCATGGAATGTCCGACAAGTCGAACAGGTCCAAGATCGAGAGCACGAATAAGGCCAGCTAGCCAATCAGCCATTTCATCTACGGTCGACAAAAGCTCTCCGCTCGAATCGCCATGTCCCGGCAAATCAACTGCCATCGCAGAAAACCCGTGATGCGCAAGGTAACGAGTTTGCTGACTCCAAACCGTTCGGTCCATCCCAGCCCCGTGGACCATCAGAACCGGGGGTTGACTGTGATCGATTTCGACCCCTCCGGTTGCAAAATTTACCGTTGTTCCTTGAAATTCGAGATCCACAACTTAACCCTTCTGCGAAGCCCTAAGAGCTCTAGCTAGATCGTTGATTATGTCTTCTGGGTCTTCTAGGCCGACTGATAGACGGATCAAGTCTTCACCTACTCCAGCAGCAGCAAGGTCCTCGGCGCTTAATTGCTGGTGAGTGGTTGAAGCTGGATGTATGACCAGCGTTTTGGCATCACCAACATTCGCCACATGTGACGCCAGCTGGACGTTTTCGATGAATCTTCGTCCGGCCTCTCTGCCGCCCGTAATCCCAAACGAGAGGATGGCACCCGCCCCCTTCGGTAGTAACTCCTTAGCGAGTTCATGGTCTGGGTGACTGCTAACAGAGGGATGACTTACCCAAGATACGGCCTCATTTTCTTCAAGGAATTCTATTACCGCTGTGGTGTTCTCAACGTGACGTCTCATTCGCAAAGGTAAGGTCTCCACTCCCTGCAGGAGGTGAAATGCATTGGCGGGGCTCATGGCTGCACCAAAGTCTCGGAGCCCTTCTGCCCTAGCTCGCATTGAGAGAGCTTGATGTCCGTATTCCTCAGCAAAGCTGATCCCATGGTATCCGTCGTATGGCTCAGACAAAGTTGGAAACTTGTCGCTAGCAGCCCAATCGAAACGCCCTCCATCGACCACGACGCCACCTAGAGCTATCCCATGCCCACCAAGGAACTTGGTGACTGAGTGCATCACTATGTCTGCACCTAATTCGATCGGTTTCATAAGGTAAGGGGTGGTGAAGGTGGCGTCCAACATCAGAGGCAGACCATGTTCATGCGCGATTTCCGCAATTACGGGAACGTTGAGCACTTCAATGCCTGGATTCCCTAAAGTCTCAGCGAACAGAACCCTGGTGTCGTCAGTAATAGCTGCTCGCCAAGCATCCGGATCTCGAGGATCTACAAAGGTCGTATTGATGCCAAAGCGCGGCATAGTTAGGTTCAACATGTTGTGAGAACCGCCATAAATATTTCGGCTAGCGACAACGTGATTCCCAGCGCTCATTATCGTCGCGCATGCAAGGTGGAAAGCTGCCATGCCGCTCGCTGTGCATACTGCCCCAACCCCACCTTCGAGAGCCGCTAGACGCTCTTCCAACACGGCGACGGTGGGATTTGAAATCCGGCTATATATATGTCCCGGCTGCTCAAGGTTGAAAAGTCCCGCCGCCTGTTCCGTGTCGACAAAGCTGTACGATGTGGTCTGGTAGATGGGAACGCCCCGCGAACCAGTAGTGGGATCGGGTTCCTGACCAGCGTGAAGTGACAGTGTGTCGAATTTCAGATAATCCGGTTCAACCATGCTCTTATCCTTCGTCGTTAGCTAAGGATGCTACGCCCCTATCGGCGGATCCTCAACGAGGACAGTGAGGCTGGCTGGTTACGTCGCTCGACTTTTTCAACCAGGACATCCATTTGGTTACCCCTCTGTCTTCGGCAGGGCTAGCGTCACCCTAATGACCTCGTCTAACAGTCTTCTCGGTCCGGCAATAGTGACCGGTGCGTCTTCAGGTATCGGTAATGCTGTCTGTAAACGTCTAGCTGCATCGGGAAATCCAATAATCAGTATCGATATTGACCCAAAAGGTCCATCAGTAGAAGTCGAAGGGCACTACGTATGTGATCTGGGTGACGAAGGCAGTGTTCTGCAGTTATTAGCTGACATAGCCAAAGATTTCGACCTATCAACCGCGTCTTCCCTCATCAACGTGGCAGGTGTTCCCGGGACTGAAGCTGCCTCCAAGGTTCTTGAAGTCAACCTGCTCGTAGTTCGACGACTTAGCCGCATCATCGCATCCCAGTTTTCGTCAGGTAGCACGATCGTAAACGTCGGTTCCATATCGGGAAATGGTTGGCAGCAACGCCTTGAGATTTATCAATCCCTACTGGCACTTGACGATCGAGAGGCCCGAGCCTGGTGGAGGGACTGGAATAAGTCGGTCAATGTCGACCCTTACAGTTTTTCCAAAGAAGCTGCGATTGTTTGGAGCATGCTTCATGCTGGTGAGTTGCAAGGAACTGGTATCAGATGCAATGTCGTAAGTCCTGGCCCCGTCGATACACCTCTCCTACCGACCTTTCGAGAACAAATTGGAGACGATCGCATCGATTGGGTGGTAAGTCATGCTGGGCGCGCTGCCAATCCTGATGAGATTGCACAAGCAATAGAATGGTTGGCAGTTGGTGCTTCTTCGTGGGTGAATGGACATCACCTTGTGGTAGATGGCGGTTACACCTCGGGCCTGTTGTCAGGATGGGTCAATGTCGAGAATGCCCCGACGCCCAAAGTCACTCGCGTCGAATAGGCCTAACCGGGGTCGATCTGCCTAGCTGAACTCAGCTCTCAGATCATCAGCGTGTTCATCAAAATAAGGTGCTCGCTGAGGGTGCGGACCAGCGCCTCTAATTAGCTGGCCGACTTGGATCAGTGGCCCCCAGCCTGGTGAATCCGCGTGCTCGCAGATCAAATCGTTCGCTGCGGCCAACTCACTTCCAACAAATCCTTTAGTTTCGACGCGGATAGGCCCTTCGGGTCCGGACCAGAACCAATTGCCACCGTCTTCAATATAACAATGGTCTTCATCGGGCCCTTTGTAGTCAAAACCGCCTTGGTCAACTTTCGGTCTGCCGGGATAATCGACAAATTCTGCTGCTTGAGCCGCTGCAGTGGTCTGAGCAAGTGAGGTATAGACAGTTTGCGCCTCACCAGTGCGGGTCCGATGATACATAGCTGTCACGACACCAAAAGCCGCGATGATAGGCGTTGCTGCGTCGTGGACCGGGACGGTTAAGAACACAGGTTCACCATCTCCACCCTGCGTGCTCATCATTCCACCTAGCGCTTGCAAAAGGGGGTCAAAGGCTGGTTGATCAGCGCGAGACTCATCAAATCCGTAGCCGGGACTCTTTACCAATATGAGGTCGTCGCTCACAGATCTAAGGTCATCCGGCGCACACCCGAGACGTTCAGCCACACCGGGCCGAAAATTCTCGACTACTACATCAGAAGCCGCCACCATTTTGTATAGAAATTCTCGCCCAACTTCCTCTTTCAGGTCGAGCACAACTCCGCGTTTACCTTGATTCCATCCGTTAAACATGGGGCTGAAGGTTCGGAACGGGTCACCGGAATCCGGCTCAACTTTTATGACGTCAGCCCCCAGCATCGCTAGATGGCGAGTAATCACCGGTCCCGCAATAAATGAGGCCAGGTCAACTGCCCGGACACCATCTAAGGGCGACCCCCCTTGACCAGAGCCGCCGCCGGGTACGTGTTGCTCTTGCATTACCTCGTCAGTATCAGCGCCTAGTGCTGGTGCCGGGAGAATCTTTGCGGCAGGACATGCACCAAGTTGGAGTGGCTGAGTCGGCATGGACAACTGACCCAGTTCTGGATGTTCAATGGTTTCAATAACCGAGTTGCTCTTCGCTAGGTCGGAAAGCAGAAATTCCTCGCGGGTCTGGATTGGTTGGCAGGGAACGTCATGAGCACGAAGCTTGTCTATCCATTCGTCCCGACTTCGAGTGAGGAACCTTTCTTCGAGAATAGGCGTTATATACGCCAAGGGTTCGGGTTCTATAAGGCCCCACGGGGGGTTCTCCAAAGCAGCGTCGTTTAGCAGGTCTGGGCGATCGATTGCTTCTAACATCGCTTCGTAAAAGCGTCGCGTACCACAGGCCACGAAGAGCCAAAGGTCGTCTGCCGCTTGGAACGGGCGATACACAGGCGCCCTACCCGCCGGTCCCAGCGGACTTGCGCCATCTCTTTCTTCAGGAGTTCCAGGCGACCAAAAGTCACCGATTTGCATCGCCCCAGACCCGGCTAACTCCGATACTTCATAGGTGGGCGCCGAACCATGAACCTCTCTTGTGTACAGGCCAGCTGCGATAGCAAGCGCCCCAAGCATCCCAGCACCGTAAGAAGCGAGAGGCAATACCACATGCACCGGTCCTTCAGTCCAGCTCACTTGATTCCATGAGATCCCTGTCGCCGCAGCAACTTGCTCCCAAGAACCTCGCTGATCAGCGAGATGGCCCTTGGAGCCCCACGTCGGCATCGAAATAATCACAGATCCGGGGGCGAGAGCTCGGGCACGCGTTGCTTCTGAAGAGCTGTCCACCACGATCACATCCGCCGAGCGCAACAAACTGGTGTCATCTGCCAAAACCACAGATCTCTTATTTCTATTCAGAACTTGAAAACCTGGGTCGCTGCGATAGTGATCGCCAACTGTCGTTTCAGATTTAATAACATCTGCGCCTTGATCAGCCATAAAGCGAGTCGCGTAAGGGCCGGCTATTCCTTCGGTTAATTCGACTACCCGGATGCCTTTATAAGCACCAAAGTTCCCCACTCAGTCCCCCAAGTTCTGCATCAGACTTCGGTGTCTCACGATACTCAACTCTGAGCGAAACAGGCTTAACGGGATGCGCTCTCTTTTGTGAAGTTCTAAGCTCTTATTTATGACCGATACCGCCGAACCTACTCAAACTATCGACCAGATGATTCCGTCAGCTCCTACTTTCGATTCCATCGAACAAGAAAGGCAGCACCGCAAGGAGCGTCTTGCTTCGGTTTTTCGTGTTTTCTCCAAGTTCGGTTTCGAGGAAGGACTCGCAGGGCACGTAACGGCTCGCGACCCTGAGTTGGAAGACCATTTTTGGGTGAACCCTTTTGGGGTTCCGTTCGGACACATCAAGGCTTCCGACCTACTCCTAGTCGACCATGATGGAAATATTGTGGAAGGTCGCCACCCTCTAAACCAAGCTGCCTTTGCCATTCACAGTCGGGTGCATAAAGCTCGGCCAGACGTTATAGCTGCAGCTCACACTCATTCGCTTTATGGCAAGAGTTGGTCGAGTCTGGGACGCCTACTTGATCCCCTAACTCAAGATTCTTGTGCCTTCTTCGAGGACCATGCACTATTCGACGATTTTACTGGTGTTGTTTTGGATACTGGCGAAGGGGACCGGATCGGTGAAGCCTTAGGTGACAAGAAGGCAGTAATCCTAAAAAATCATGGTCTTTTAACAGTCGGCCACACTGTTGACGAGGCCGCCTGGTGGTTCATCACAATGGAACGCACCTGCCAAAGCCAACTTTTGGCAGAAGCTGCTGGCACCCCTATTCCCATACGAGATGAAGTCGCCAAAACTACTGCCGCCCAGGTGGGGAGCCATCTTGCCGGGTGGTTTAGTTATCAACCGATTTACGACAAAATCCTCGCCGAAAACCCCGACTTTCTGAACTAAGCCACTGATTAGGTTGCGGATGCCTTCGGGCGTGCAGACTACGCAAGTAAGTCCGCGGCTTTTTCTCTCAGCTCTGTCTTTAGGACCTTGTTAGAAGGGTTCAACGGTAGCTCATCGATAATCCAGAAATGACGGGGAACTTTATAGTTGGCCATCTCTTTTCTGCACCAAGCCTCGAGCTCGTTGAGGTTAGGTGGGCCAGCGGGAGTTGCGACTATGAACGCGGCCCCAACTTCCCCTAGGCGCTCATCTGGCACCCCTATTACCGAAACCTGGCCAACTTCAGGGTGTTCCAACATCATGCTTTCAATTTCTGCTGGATAGGCATTGAACCCCCCATTAATGAACATGTCTTTTTTGCGATCGGTTATATCGATATAACCGTTTGCATCCATGACGCAGATGTCGCCGGTCTTCATCCAGCCATGCTCGTCAATTGTCTCCGCTGTTTGCTCTGGTTCGTCCAGGTAGCCCCTCATTACCGCGTAGCCCTTAACCAATAGCTCTCCAGGTTGCCCTAGCTCAACTTCGTTATTGTCGTCATCGACAAGCTTTATTTCGAGTCCGGGTAAAGCCTTGCCACTGGTGTTCGCTACAACGTCTGGGGGGTCATCAGCAGAGCAGATCGTCACCAAGCCATGGGTTTCGGTCATGCCATAGGCAGTGATTACGGTCTCGAACCCCAGACGATCTCTCATATCCACGACCGTTTCCACAGGGATACTCGCGGCCCCTGTTAGGGCGGAACGTAACGTGCTTGTGTCATAGTCATCGAGATCTTTGTGGTTAATTAGGCCTTGAAAGATTGCCGGGGGTCCTGGGAACACTGTGACTTGGTCATCCTCAATTCGTTGAAGGACGCTTGGGACATCAAACACTGGGTGGGGAAGCATCGTTGCCCCATGAATGAAGCATGGATTAATGGCTCCATTGAAACCGAATGCATGGAAGAAGGGATTGACGATCAACATCCGGTCACCCTGACGCATTCCGAGTTCTCGAGCGTAGTGGCTGAAACCCCGAATGATAGGACCTTGTTCAACCATTACGCCTTTGGGCACCCCGGTGGTTCCGGATGTGAACATAATCAACCCAAGATCGGAGCCAGAAACGGTTGCGGCTCGGTCCTCGGCTTCCTCGAAAGTCTCGCTAGTACTGCGAGCGAGGAAATCCTGGAAAGAGATCGTTCCTTCCAATACGTCACCACGCAGCACGACGATGTCCTCAATGGAGTCGACCCGTTCGCCAGATTCCCTGAGATCAGAGACATAGTCATTGCCTAAAAAACCAACGACCGTAAACAGAACCTTTACTTGTGCCTTCTCAAGAACAAAGGCGGCTTCCCTCCCTTTGAACCTTGTATTCACCGGCACCAAGACGGCTCCGACTCGGAACACCGCCATTGCAGAGACCACCCATTCCCATGAGTTAGGCGCCCACACAGCCACTCGGTCGCCTCGTTTGACACCTGAAGCAACTAGCGCACCTGCTGCCTGCTTAATTTGTTGCCCTAACTCTGAAAAGTTCAGACTGACACCCCCATCGGAGATTGCTTCGGTTGCAGCAAATTCTCTCGACGCTCGGTCCACCAGAGCGGGGAAGTTGTCAGGAATTGGCGCCGTCATATCTACTTCTTTCTTCCTGGGTTAAGAGTTATTGGACAGCAGCAATTGCTTCGCCGTTGATGAACTGAAAATAGCCATCTGGGTGTGCGGCCCATTCACGCCAGCCTTCTGATATGGCTTCTAACTCTTCCCAAGTAGCGTATCCGTACTCCATTGCCTGAGTAGGGAAGCTGGTACTAAGGCAGCGATCTGCCCATGACAGGCCCCAGTTTTCTCTTTCCTCTTTGGTCGCATAAACACCAGCCGTCGCAGAGCATTTAACTTCGTGCAAGCCAGCTTGATGAAACCAGGCCAAAAGGTGCCGGCCCGCATCTGGTTCGGCCCCATTGTGTCGAGCAACTAGATGGTAAATACGCCTCCATTCATCAATCATTTCCGATTCTGGACTGCAGGACATCGTGTAATAGTCCGCATCGCGGACTGCCACATGACCTCCTGGGCGAGTGACTCTTGCCATTTCCACTATCGCTAAAACTGGGTCCGCTAGGTGCTGCAAAACTTGGTGGGCATAGGTCAAGTCAAACGAGTTATCAGGATAGGGAAGCTCATAAACGGATGCCTGTTCCAGCGAAATATTTGAACACCCGGCATCGTCTACAGCTTTTTGCGCTGTCTGAAGGATTTCTTCGCCAACATCTATACCGACTACAGAACCGTCCACAGCCCATCTAGCAAGACCAACGGTAATTGACGCCGGACCACACCCAACATCCAAAATTTCCGACTGCGCTGAGATCATGGGACGAACAAATTGAGCACAACTCTCGGCAGTTCTCTTGGCATGTTGATTCACTGCCGCTGGTTGATGCCCATGGGTATATACGTCTCGTTTGACCATTAACTAAACCTAGAAGATTGAGACTCAGTAGTCACTTGCTAAGCATGTCAGGTACTCAGATTCTTCTTGACTACGGTTACTGCATGTCAAGCTTTTCCATTCGTAGGTCTAACTTCAAGGGCTGAATGCCCAAGAACGCTCCTGTATCCACGATGCACCAACCATTAACCCCTGATTACTACAGCTACGAGTGGGCTGCCGTGGAGTCGGTGTCATGCTCTACGGACGGTGGAGTTGTAGTGAGTTGGAAGGACGGCACGCAATTTGAATGTCACCCGTTGTGGCTCCGAGAAAATGCTCCCGGGCCGGGCGGCATCGACCCGCAGTCCAAGGAAAATGATCTTGATATCGTCGATTTGAACCTCGAAACACGGATTACAAATGCTCACATCGAGGATGGAGCGCTGGTGGTCCGATTTGAGCCCGAAGGGCGCAGCGTCACATTTCATCCTGGGTGGTTACGACATGTCGCAGAAGGCGGACACCAGCCGTTCGCGTCGTTGCCTGAACCCCAGCTTTGGAAGGCCACCGATTTTAAAGAGCCTCCGACGTATGACGGGTCTTCGGTCTTGGAATCTGACCAGGTGTTATCTCAATGGCTAGATGATCTCCTGACTCACGGTATGGCGCGCCTGACAGGTCTACCGACCACCACAAATACAGTTCAGGCGGTAGCCAATCGAATTGGCGTCCTTCGAGAGACAAATTTTGGCACTACGTGGAATGTAAGCGTAGATCTCAATCCGAATTCAACCGCTAACACGAGCATGGGCTTGCCCGCCCATAGCGACCTTCCTTCACGAGAAACCCCACCCGGCTTCCAATTGTTGCACTGCCTCAAAAATACTGTGCATGGGGGTAGCTCAACGATGACTGACGGCCTAGCGGTAGCGAAATACTTTGAAGATGAAGAGCCGGAAATATTCGAACTGCTTACGTCAAAGAAATGGACGTTTTCTAATCGGGATGGTTGCGAAGATCATCGATGGACCGGTCCAATAATCGACAAGGGCGACGGAAGAGTGCCTTGGACTTTCAGGGCGTTCCACCCAGTTCGTGGATTTCCAGCAATGCCATATAGAGATATAACTAATGCCTATTTGGCCATGCAACGGCTCGGACACGTCGCTAATAGCGACGCTTTCCAAATCCAATATGATTTCCTGCCCGGAGATCTAGTCGCCTTCGACAATCGACGTATTTTGCATGGTCGAACCGCGTTTGATTCAACTTCCGGTACCAGGAAATTGCGCGGTACATACCTTGACTGCGACGAGGTCTACTCACGGGTCCGAGTTCTACGGCGATATTTAGCCACGACCAGCGCTAATAAAAGTCTCCCCACAGCACGAAAGGACTGCAATGCCTGAAGTTTTCATCACTTGCGCCGTAACAGGAGCTGGCGACACTGTCGGAAAATCCGACAAGGTTCCCTTTACTCCGGAAGCCATCGCTAGCGACGTGGTTGCAGCTGCTGCAGCGGGCGCTGCAATCGCACATATCCATGTGAGGGACCCAATAACGGGAGACCCAGACCGGACCGTGGACTACTACCAGGAGGTCGTAGAACGTGTTCGAGCTTCTGATACCGATGTGGTCATCAACTTGACCGCTGGTATGGGTGGTGATCTGGTGATCGGCTCGGTCGAGGCGCCGATCCCACTCAACCCCAACGAGACTGACCTTGCGGGCGCCACGGAGCGGCTTGATCACGTTCGCTTGTTGCGGCCTGAGATCTGCACGCTTGATTGCGGGACTATGAATTTCGGTGAAGGGAACTATGTGGCTACCAACACTCACGACACTCTTTCTGAAATGGCCCGTCAAATTAAGGCCATCGGCGTGCGGCCCGAAATTGAAGTCTTCGATACCGGACAGCTATGGGAAGCGAAGGCACTTGTAGATCAAGGACTGATTGAAGCTCCGGTAATGGTTCAGCTCTGCATGGGAGTCAGATGGGGTGCCCCCAATGACCTAAACACTTTCATGGCCATGGTGAACAACGTTCCTCAAGATTGGACATTCTCTGCTTTCTCCTTAGGCAGAGATCAACTGCCATACGTAGGCCTTGCAGCTATAGCTGGCGGAAATGCTCGAGTTGGCTTAGAGGACAATCTCTACCTCGATCGCGGAGAGCTAGCTACCAACGAAACCCTTACAGCAAGGGCGAAGAAAATTTTGGAAGACATGAATTTCGACGTAATAGGACCAGACCGGGTGCGCGAAAAATTGGAACTCAGGAAATGGACTCCGTAAGAAAGATCTCACCGCCTCGACAAGTCGCAATTATCGGAGCTGGGGTTATCGGAGCTGCCTGGGCGGCTCGCTGGCTTCTTCGAGGCTGTGATGTATTGATCTACGACCCATCTGACGAAGCTTTGCAGATAGTTCCAGAGGTCCTAGAAAACGCCCGGTACGCGTGGGAAAGGATGGGAACATCACCTAAGAGTGAGGGTTCTCTCACATACACAAAAACAATTGATGAAGCTGCGGGAAATGCTGATTTCATACAAGAAAGCACCCCCGAGGATCTGCAAATCAAAAAGTCTATTCTGCGGGAAATAGAGATCTCGGCAGACAAGAGCGCCTTGATTGCATCTTCAACGTCTGGTCTCCTGCCTTCAAATCTTCAAGACGAAATGCGGCACCCAGACCGTCTCGTAATCGGACACCCGTTCAATCCGGTTTATCTAATACCGATGGTGGAGGTCGTAGGCGGAGAGAAGACTTCTGCTGAGTCAATTTCGACTGCCATGTCCTTCTACACGCATGCTGGGATGAAGCCCTTGCATGTTCGCGTTGAGATAGATGCATTCATTGCCGATCGTCTCCTTGAATCTGTCTGGCGTGAAGCACTTTGGCTTGTTGAAGACGGAGTGGCGACCACACAAGAAATTGACGATGTTATTCGGTTCGGGTTCGGCCTCCGGTGGGCACAGATGGGCCTATTCGAAAATTACCGGATAGCTGGAGGCCGGGGAGGAATGGAGCACTTCATTAGGCAATTTGGCCCATCTCTTGACTGGCCCTGGTCGAGATTGACCGACACTCCAGAAATGACCGAAGAGCTAGTTAACCGAATTGCTGAGCAATCAGATGCTCAGTCAGGCGAGTATTCAGTTCGAGAGCTCGAAAGAATTCGAGACACGAACTTGGTCGACATGATGCTCGCTCTTGAGAACAATGCTTGGGGAGCCGGACTAGCAATCCGTGATCTCCGGGAGAACCTGAACTAGGTCTTACTCTTCAATCGAAATCGCGAACTCAGGGCAATTGGCTGCCGCAAGGCGAGCTTTGTCTTCAAGGTCGTCGGGCACGATGCCATCATCTAGCTCTGTTGCATATCCGTAGTCATCAACATCAAATAGCTCAACAGCGAGAGAGAAACACCGGTTGTGTCCCTGACATTTTTCAGTATCGACACGCACACGCATTCAAATTCCCCTTAACCCCGTCAACTGATAGGTCCAAGGTAGCTCTATTTAGTTGCAGACTCTCGTTGAGATGCGGAGTTTGCGTGCAAGCCTCCACTTATATGGGTTACGTAGCCGTTAGCCATCTAACATGTTCGCAGGGGAAGGAGATCAGCAATGAGCCAATCCGAGGTAGAGGCACTATCAACTGAAGAGCTAGATCCGACAAAGCAGTGGCATAAAACGGCCTGCGTGTTGTGCTCCGCCAACTGCGGAATTGAAGTTCGAATCGACGGGCGAGAAATCACTCGTGTCCGCGGGGATAAAGATCACCCGGCCAGCAAGGGTTATACCTGCGAAAAGGGCCTTCGAGTCAATCACTACCAGAATGGCCGCGATCGCCTGACGGGCCCGCTGAAAAAGATGGAGGACGGCACCTTCCAAGAGATCAGTTGGGATCAGGCGATCAAAGAAGTAGCCGATCGACTTGTCGGCATCCGCGACACTTACGGCGGCGACAAAATTATGTACTACGGAGGTGGAGGCCAAGGCAATCACTTCCCTGGCGCTTATGCCCGAAGCGTTTTACAGACCCTAGGAGTGCAATATAGAAGTAATGCCTTAGCCCAGGAGAAAACCGGCATGTATTGGGTGCAAGGAAAGTTCTTTGGCCGTCAAGACATTGGTGCATCGCCTGACTTCCATCACACGGACTGTGCCGTTTTCATCGGGAAAAATCCCTGGCATAGCCATGGTTTCCCTGAGGCTCGAAACGTGTTGAACGCTATTAAAAATGATGAGGACCGAAAGATCGTCGTTTTTGATCCACGGGTGTCGGAGACCGCGAATATTTCAGACCACCACCTCCGGGTAAAACCTGGGACGGATGCCTGGGCCCTAGCCGCAGTGTTGGCCACAATGGTTGACGAGGGATTAACCGATGAGAAGTTTTTGAAAGAGCAGTGCGTGGGCTGGGAAGCGCTTCGTCCCCTTCTTGAGGAAGTTGATATTTCTGACTACGCACGCAAATGCGGAATCGACGAAGAGCAGATAAGGGCAGCTGCTCGAACAATGGCTAATGCCCGATCAATGGCGACCGAAGAAGATCTGGGAATCGAAATGGCGCCGCATTCCACTCTGAACAGTTGGCTTCAACGACTGCTTTATCTGCTTACCGGTAACTTTGGAAATGAAGGGGGCATGAATATCCCTAACCGGCTGGCTCCCATATGTGGGCATAGCGCCGACGGAGCGACGGAACCGGTCACTGGAACCCCATTGCTTTGCGGACTGGTGGCGTGTGCGGCAATTCCTGATGCAATTGACACTGAGCATCCGGACCGCTTTAGAGGCATGATCGTTGAGTCTTCCAATCCAATTCACTCTTTGCCAGACTCCAAGCGGTTCCGAGAGGCCTTTGCCAAGCTGGATTGCTTGGTCGTAATTGATGTCGCAATGACGGAAACAGCCCGGCAGGCCGATTATGTACTGCCTGCATGTTCACAGTATGAAAAGGCCGAGGCAACTTTCTTTGCCGGTGAGATGCCATCAAACTACTTCCACATTAGGCAACCGATCTTCGAACCTTTAGGTGACACGCTGCCCGAAGCAGAAATCCACGCTCGGCTAGTGGAAGCAATGGGTGGAGAACCAGAAGGCGTTCAGGAGTTAACAGACGCCGCAGAGGAAAGTCGCGAGGCTTTTGTTGAAACCTTTACACGGCTATCTGCAGAGAACCCTGATCTCGGTGCCAAACTTCCAACGGCTTTATACCGCTCGCTTGGTCGGAGCCTTGGAGAAATGGGTCCTGCAGCCGTAATGTTTGGTTCCGCGATGCAAGCCTCCATGCGCTTTCCAGATGCCATTAGAGCCGCTGGGGTAAAAGGTGACGGCTTAGAATTAGCAAGCAACTTGTTCGATGCTTTACTCGAGGCCAAATCAGGCATGGTGTTTAGCACCAGCGAATATTCGACGAGCTTTGATCGGATCAAGACTCCCGATGGCAAGATTCATCTTCATATAGAAGAACTGGTAGAAGAGTTGCAAGGGCTAGCTTCAGAAGAGCCAGCCTCCCCCACGGATGCTTACCCATTTGTTCTCACCGCTGGAGAACATCGTGGTTCGACCGTCAATGACGTCATTCGAGACCCCTCTTGGCGTAAGAAGGATAAAGACGGTGCACTGCGGATCAATCCGGTCGACGCGGAGCGAATAGGAGTTGTAGATGGCCAGCGAGTTCGAGTAATTACCAAACGAGGTGAAGCCGAAGCCCCTGCCGATATCACAGACACCATGATGGAAGGTCAAGTCAGTTTGCCTCATGGTTTCGGCATGGAATATCCCGACGAAACTGGCGAACACAAGATCCATGGAGTCGCGGTAAACGAACTGACTGACCTGGAGGACCGTGACTGGCTAGCTCTAACACCCCACCATAAACACGTGAGGGCTCGACTGGAAGCTGTGCCCGGTTAACTGCTTATTCGTAGCCTTGCCACGTATCTGAAATCGGCAGCGGAACACCGTCGCGAATTGCCGCATGTCGTTCACGAATTTGCTTTGGAATGTGAGCTCGGACGTATTCCACCTCTTGAGCCAAAACTAAGTCAACCAACTCCAACCTGTCCGGGGTTTGCTTCCAAGCAATCGGCACGTAAATGGGAAGTTCGAAACGACGCAACCTGTCCAAACCGAGGTAAATGGCTTTTTGATACTTGAAGCGGTCCTCCCAATCCCAATGAGCAGGAGCGAAACCGGTTCCAGGGTCTAGAACCAATCGATCCCGTATCCCCCATCTCGTCGCTCGCTCTAGTTGCAAGTCAAACCAATCAACCATTACTTGGACCGGATCGCCTTCAACATGCTTGAGGTGCCGTGGGTCAGGCCCGAGCATGAAAGGCAACACAACTTGAATCTCTCGTTCAGCTGCTAGTTCGATCATTTCGTCAGCCTGTAAAGCATCAGCAGCATTCAGAACTGCTGCACCCGCGTCAAGGGCCTTCCTAGCTGTATCTACTTGCCAGGTGTCGATAGCTACATCTACGCCAAGAGAGAGCAGACCTTTCAATGGTTTCTCGAGTATTGACCACTCTTCGTCAGGGTCAACGAAACTTGCGTCTCCATGAGATGCCTGAGCTCCAAGATCTAAGTGGTCTGCTCCTTGCGAGAGAAGTTCCGCCCCATACTTTCTGGCTTCCTCTTCGTTGGACACCACTGAAAACTTCGCTAAAGAATCTAAAGATGCGTTAACGACTCCAAAGATCTCCATATTTGGAACCTACCTTGCCTGCTCTATCGACATAGCTTGAGCATCCACCTTTGTTCTATAGACACTGGCTGAAACTACCCCCACAACCACAACGACCAACCCCATAGATATCAAGGTCTTTCTGAGCCCAAAGTTGTCAGCGCATATTCCAAGAGGCAATGCCGCGACACCAAAGAGGTTGAAACCCAACTGAAGCAGGGATTGCATCCGACCGTGATACGCCGCTTCGCTGTTAGCTAATGTCAATGTCGCATTCATGGACTGGAAGGCGGCAGTTGCAGCGCCAAGGCCAAACATAACAACCATCGCAACCCCAAATGATGGAGCTGCACCTAGAGCGGCAATACCGAGCCCAAATCCGACAACCGCCGAATTGTGGATTTTCCAGGCAACATTTCCTCTGGCTCTACCTGCTATGGCAAGGGCAGCCAAAAGGCCTCCCACGGCCCCCACTGCTGATAGCCACGCGTATCCGGTGTTGCCTGAAGAAAACAGATCCTCCGACACACTCGGCAGAAATGCAACGTATGGAAAGCCAAAGAACAAAGCAAAGGCCGAAGTCATTAGTAGTAACGGAACTGGCCACGTTGCAAGTCCATATTTGATTCCGTCCAGGAGGTCAGTGACAGCGGATGGTGCTCGTGAGTTCGATTGCGGGTGACCCGCTGGCAAGGAAACAAAGAAGAGCGCACTTGAAGCCGTAATTGCACTGCTAACCCAGTAGACAGCGCCGATACCAAGAGTAGGGAGACCCAAGAAGACGCCAGCTATAACTGGCCCGATGACTCTGTTCAGGTTCATCGAGATCTGAGACAGGACGATCCCATTCGCCAAACGGCTAGGCCCCACAAGCTCGGCAGTAAAGGCCATTCTGGCCGGCAGTAAACCGCTGAATCCAGCAGATTGAATCGCAGATGCCACTAACAACATCCAAAAGGTGACGAAATTGAACTGGACGGCTACCGCTATCCATAACGAGGAAGCGAAAAGTAGGCCTGTCGAAATCATCAGCATCCGGCGCTTCGGAAACCGGTCCGCCGCTACTCCGCCAAGAGGAGTTGTGACTAACCCTGTCAACCCAAACGCCAGCGTCACCGCACCTAATGCAGCATTGCTACCTTCAAGGTCTTTTGCTAGTGCTCCGCGCGCAACCATTTGGGCGAAGATCGCGAGGGAAAATAGGTAGCCGCCAGCCCACAAACGGCGAAATGAGGGGATGGACAAACTCTCGAAGGTAGCCCCACTCATCGTCGGGGCTTGGCGCTACTCAAACGCACTGAGGTCGCGAACAGCTCCCTTATCTGCGCTGGTAGCCATCAATCCGTATGCTTTTAACGCAGTAGAAACCTTGCGCGGTCGCTGCATCTCAGGCTTCCAACCCATTTCATCTTGGAAATTGCGGCGTTCTACCAGTTGACTTTCAGATACATCAAGACGGATTGACCGGTTCGGAATATCGATGTGAATAATGTCGCCGTCTCTAACTAGACCTATCGTGCCGCCCGCCGCAGCCTCCGGCGAAACGTGACCGATAGAGAGTCCAGAAGTACCTCCCGAGAACCTTCCATCAGTCAGCAGGGCACAAGCCTTACCAAGCCCTTTCGATTTCAGGTATGAAGTTGGGTACAACATTTCTTGCATACCAGGGCCGCCCCGCGGTCCTTCATAGCGCACCACCACGACAGACCCCGCGACCACCTTGTCATTCAAAATGTGATCGACAGCTTCATCTTGACTCTCAACGACGTGGGCAGTCCCCGTAAAAACAAGATTCGAATCGTCCACCCCAGCCGTCTTTACGACACAACCATCTTCAGCCAAGTTGCCGTATAGAACAGCGAGCCCGCCGTCGGCACTATAAGCATGTTCGACTGAACGGATGCAGCCGTTTTGGCGATCAAGATCTAGTTTGTTGTAGCGCTCATCTTGACTAAAGGCCACCTGAGTAGGAATCCCCGCTGGACCCGCTCGATAGAAGGTGTGCAAATCTGCATCGTCATTTGTCGCAACGTCATACTTTGTCAACGCTTCGAACAGGCTAGGTTCATGAACCGTTGGGACCTGATTGTTGAGCAATCCGGCTCGATTCAACTCGGCCAGGATGGCCATCACTCCCCCGGCGCGATGCACATCTTCAACGTGATACAACTCCGTGGCCGGCGCTACCTTACAAACATTGGGAACCTTTTTCGAAAGCCTGTCAATGTCTGACATGGTGAAGTCAACTCCACCTTCCTGCGCTGCAGCTAAAAGATGCAAGATGGTGTTAGTGGAGCCGCCCATAGCAATATCGAGACACATCGCATTCTCGAAAGCGGCAAAACTTGCGACATTTCTAGGGAGAACAGAGTCATCGTCTTCTCCGTAATATCGCCCGCAAAGTTCCACCGCTAGACGTCCCGCTCTCAGAAATAACTCTCTTCGATCTGCGTGGGTTGCCACAACCGTCCCATTACCTGGAAGGGAAAGCCCTAAAGCTTCCGTTAAGCAGTTCATTGAGTTAGCGGTAAACATTCCTGAGCATGAGCCGCATGTCGGGCAGCCAGAGCGTTCCATTTCAGCTACGTCTTCATCGCTCACAGAGTCATCTGCGGCAACGATCATGACGTTAATTAAGTCGACTTTGTTTTCGGCCAGCTTTGTTTTCCCAGCCTCCATTGGTCCGCCAGAAACGAAAACTGTCGGAATGTTCAAGCGCATAGCGGCGTTGAGCATCCCGGGAGTTATCTTGTCGCAGTTACTGATACATACCATCGCGTCAGCACAGTGCGCCTCAACCATGTATTCAACCGAATCAGCAATTAAGTCTCGACTCGGGAGACTGTAAAGCATGCCGTCATGGCCCATTGCAATACCATCGTCTACTGCGATGGTGTTGAACTCTTTCGCAACTCCGCCTGCCGCCTCAATTTCACGAGCTACTAGCTGACCCATGTCTTTCAAGTGCACATGCCCTGGAACGAACTGGGTAAAGGAGTTTGCTACCGCGATAATTGGCTTATGAAAATCTTCGTCTGTCATCCCGGTGGCGCGCCAAAGAGCCCGGGCGCCAGCCATGTTCCGGCCGGCAGTGGATGTCGCTGAACGATACTGAGGCATGACTTAATTCTAGAACCTTGGCCGCCTTTACGGGCTTAAATGTTCTCCTTCGGTCACTAGCTTTGATTATCTAGAGCTTCACTTAGCAGCTCTAGGAACCGGCGGGCAGCCGGATAATAAAGCCAGTAGGTATCTCGATCCCCGGTCCTAGTTAGTGCTTCCCCACGATTAATAATCCCTGAGAAATCACTCTGAAGTTCGGAATCAACAAGAATTTTTTTCCAGGCCCAGCAGGGAGCATCGAAACCAAACTCTCCTTCGCCGTCTTCTGCTTTTCCGTTGATTTCAGTTACGGAAACCAGGTCACCGGTATCAAAGGTAAAGCGAACAGACTTATCATCGACTCCTAGTCGGAAGGCACCCGTCCAGAACCTCGTTGCCTGCCGAAAGGCTTCGTCCGAGCTGCAAGTATCGCCGACTCGGACGGCAGCCCGAATCAGAACACTCGCTGTCAAGTTCACGACATCCGCATTCCATTACTTATCGCCATTGTTTGACCTGTCATTCCCGAAGACTCATCGCTACCGAGGTAGAGGGCTAGATTCGCTATCTCATCGGGCGAAAGGATGCGGCCCATAGGGGTCCTCTTAGCCAATTGTTTTCGGAGCTCTTCAGATTCGGCTCCGACTAGGTCAGCAAATCCATCAAGCATAGGTGTGTCTACGAAACCAGGACAGATGGCATTGCACGTAACTCCGCTTGATGCCAGCTCCAGAGCCATGCACCGCGTTAGCCCGACTGTTCCATGTTTCGAAGCGTTGTAAGGAGCCTGGCCCGGTGATTCGAAAAGTCCTGCGGTTGAAGCAATATTGACAATGCTCCCACGTTGCCTTTCGATCATTCCGCTCAGGAATGCCTGACTCACACGGACGACGCCCACGACGTTGACTTCGTAAAGACGGGAGTAAGTCTCTGGCTCGATATCAACGAAGCGGCCCGCCGCATGAATACCGGCATTATTGACAACAATGTCTGCGCCGCCTAATTCCTGATGAACAAAAGCGGCCATTGCAGAGACCGAATCCCCTTCCGAAACGTCGCAGGCTACGGGGACAACGGTTCCCGGAGGTGCTTCTGCGGCTGTCGCCTCTAGGTCTTCGAATCGCCTGCTAGTAATTACACATTGAGCCCCTTCTTTGGCATAAGCCAAGGCTATGGCTTTACCTATGCCTCGTCCGCCGCCGGTTATGACGGCGCGTTTGCCCTTTAGTCTTTCTGTCATTCCTTTATTCTTCCTGTGTTGTGGAGATTAGGACAATCATTTCGGAACGGACATTGTCTGGCCGACTTGGTCCGGGATCTCCAACTCGCTATGACTCTTCCAGATTTCTGTCAAACGAAGAAATGCGCTGTCTTCCATTTCCGAGACTCGACGAGTCTCCTCTGACACATGAAGCGACATCACTTCACACGTAGCTGCGACGAAATCTTCATCCGAGTTCCACATAACTTGAATCGCGTGTATCCGTTTTCGATCGAATCCCAAAAGTTGGGTGGTAACTCTCAAATTTGCGCCTTCTTGGACTTCGCGCAGATAGGTCACATGATTCTGGGCTGAGAAGGTGGTTACGTGATGGACGTCGCGGTGAGCTCGGCCGAGCCCAATGAAGTCCATCCAAGTTTCGATGGCGTCATCGAAACAGACTAGATAGAAGCCTGCGTTGAAATGCCCGTTGAAGTCGATCCACTCAGGCTTAACCACGGCCCCATATCCATCGAAAGGTCCCTGCGCCTTATCCAAGCTCCGATCTTGGCTCACCATCTCACCTCAGTCTCTAATACCATCGGCCTTTAGCCGTTCTAACAATTTCCTCTTGTCTTCATTTAGCACGATTAAACCAACAAGACAGAGTTAGATTGAGTGAATAACCGGCTGTCCGGAGAAACGATCGATATGCGATTTACCCCAACCGAGCTAAGTAAACAAGAATTGGAACTTCAACGAGAGGTTCGAGGTTTTCTCCTTGAGGAGCTGCCACCAGGCTCACATGAGCCTTGCCTCGGAATGGCTGCCCGAAAAAACAAAGAGTTTTCACTGAAGATGGCAGATCGAGGATGGGTCGGCATGGCCCTACCTACAGAATGGGGTGGCTCGGACCGCACCGCTGTTGACCGCTTCATCGTCGTAGAAGAGATGCTTCGGTGGGGTGCGCCAGTGGGTCACCATTGGGTAGCGGACCGACAAACAGGAAACGTGATCCTCAAATTCGGGACAGAAGAACAGCGAGAACGATTTCTTCCTGCGATCTGCCGAGGCGAGCTCGGGTTCTCAATCGGAATGAGCGAACCAGACAGCGGTTCTGACTTGGCCTCCGTAAGCACGAAAGCGGAAGCAACAACAGGTGGTTGGATTATAAACGGAACAAAAATATGGACATCCGGCGCCCACGAGAATGACTGGTTTGTATGCCTTTTGCGCACATCACCGCTGGAGGATGGCAACAAGCACGCCGGATTGTCACAGTTTCTGATCGACTTAAAATCACCCGGACTCGAAATTAGCCCCATCCCATTTCTTGACGGCTCACATCATTTCAACGAAGTTACCTTCAACGAAGTATTCGTTCCCGAAACTAACGTTGTCGGTGACCTCGGAATGGGCTGGCACCAGAACACCACTGAGATGGCCTACGAGAGGGGCGGTCCGGATCGCTGGCTCTCCCCATTCTCGACAGTTGAACAGTTACTCCGCGAAGCGCGCGGCACAGATCTGGAGCCGGTAGTCAGTGACTTATTCGGTGAACTCATTGCTAGGTGGTGGGGAATCCGCAACCTATCTCTCTCAGTTGCGAGGCTCATCGATACCGGCGAAGCTCCTTCAGTTGAATCATCTTTGGTTAAAGAGATGGGAACACGATTCGAACAAGAGGTAATCGAAAAACTGGTCCATCTAATAGACCTCGAATACTCGCCTGACTCAGATTCCTTGTTCGAAAGACTATTAGCGCAATGCGTGGTCACATTTCCAGGCAACACAATTAGGGGCGGGACCATAGAGATCCTTCGCTCGGTCGCTTCCAAAGGATTGAAAGGACTACCAGCATGAGTGATGCTTCCGAGGTAGATACCTTAATCACCGATACTGCAGACCGGCTCTTCTCCCAACTGTGTGATCACGAGTCAATTCAGAAGGCTGAAGCAGACGGCCAGGCTTCGGATATTTGGAGCGCCTTCGCCGACACTGGGTTCCCCTGGATATCAATCAGCGAGGAGTCTGGGGGTTCCGGAGGGACCTTGTTGGACGCCCTAGAAGTACTTCGTTTAGTCGGGTATCACGCAGCACCAATTCCTGCCGCGGAGACCGGCATTCTCGGCGGATGGCTAATGTCCAGCGCTGGACTAGAGCTACCATCAGGAATCGTTACCGTCCTTCCAAATGGCAGCCAAGGGCTTGCAGTAGAACGAACAGGTGACCGTCTAACCATAAGCGGCCGCGGCCTGCGTGTCCCTTGGGCCCGGGTCGCCGAAACCATCGTGGTGCCTTTAGAGATTGACGGCCAGACCTTCGCCGCTGCGATCGACTCAAGTGAATGCCAGATTAGCCGCATGACCAACATGGCCGGAGAGCCCAGAGATACCGTCGACTTCGAGAATGTCGACGTTTTTGCTGCAGTCTTGCCTTCAGAAATCAACCTTGAAACATTTCGCTTTCGGGGTGCCTTATCGAGAACAGCGTTGATGGCAGGCGCTATTGAAAAAATGAGCCAGCTAACAGTCTCATACACGAATGACCGTGTTCAGTTCGGTCGCCCTGTCGCCAAATTTCAGGCTGTCCAACAGCATCTAGTCTGGGGGGCACAGGACGCTGCGCTTGCTCGAATGGCGGCAGAGTCCGCCGGACGCGAAGCAAATAGGGGCCCGGCGTTATTCGAAATTGCTGCCGCAAAATTGATCGCAAATCAGGCATCCGCCCGGGCAACAAAAGCTTGTCACCAAGCTCACGGTGCAATGGGCATGACACAGGAGTACCCCCTTCACCATCTGAGTCGGCGCCTTTGGTCTTGGCGCAAAGAATACGGTGGAGACGCTGAGTGGAGTTCCTGGCTAGGGCGTGTTGCCGTAGCCCAGGATGCCGACGGCCTGTACCCGTTGATAACTGGCGGGTCAGCCGTTTTAAGCTGAGGGTCAAGCCTTTACTCGCAACAACCGCCGATCAGACCTAGCATCAGGACATGACTGAATTCGGTGTATATGGCGATTTACATGTTTCGATAGAGGGACACGTTGCGACGGCAGAAATACGACGCCCTCCAAACAACTTCTTCGACCTCGAACTAATTGATGGCTTAGTTTCGTCCTTTACCGACCTTGACCAAGA
>CETH01151560.1_pt1 | contig 31439 bp, 27 predicted proteins | sample 361461 | NCBI WGS metagenome assembly CETH01 (sample SAMEA2622695, study PRJEB7988) | marine metagenome | isolation source: saline water (ENVO:00002010), including
CTGAATTACCTGTAATTAGAGCTGGAGCAATTTTCCATATCGCCATCCATAAAGGATAATTCCATGGAACTATGGCAGCAACAACGCCAATTGGTTCCTTAGTAATTAAACCCATATATTCTTTAGAGCTAGGAGAGATATCATCGAATAACTTGTCAATTATTTCAGCGTACCATTCAATATTGTCAATGCTAGTTGGTAGATCGGCATTGAATGTATCATTGATTGTTTTGCCCATATCAATAGTATCTAAAAGAGCCAACTCTAAACGATCCCTCTCTAATAGTTTTGCAAACTTTAAAAGAATTTTTTTTCTTTGACCTGGAGGTAAATTTGACCAATGACCTTTATTGAAAGTTTCTCTTGCTTTAGAAACTGCTAAATCAACATCCTCCTGCTGAGCTAAAAAAACTTTGTTGATAACACTGCCATCAATGGGGGAAAAATTATCAAATGACTTTTCAGAAATTGATTTCTGATATTTTCCATTTATAAATAATTCTGAAGGAAAATTTATATTTGATCTTGCTTTTTTTATATTTTCAGAAGTTAAAATCATTATTGGTCGTATATACTATTATTTTTTTTAAGCATCCTTTTTAAGGCAGGCCATTCATGTTCTCCAAGTTTATATTTTGGATCTTCATATTGTCCAGCAGCAAATTCTAATAAATTATCAGATGGTTTGACAATTTCGCTATTTGTTCGATTTATGTCCATTTGAACCTTGCAAGCTCTATCAAGATAGTACATGAGCATAAAAGCCTCACCAATTGTTTTGCCACAAGTTAAAAGTCCGTGATTTCTTAAAATCATAGAATTATTTTTTCCTAAATCTTTTGATATGGAAACACACTCATCAGGGTTAGTCGACATTCCCTCCCAATCATGATAGCTTATTCTATTATGAAACATTGCAGAGTCTTGAATAAAAATTTCTAAACCATCTTTTAAGCAAGACACTGCCAATCCTGATCTTGAATGCGAATGCATAACACAATGAAGATCTTTTCTATTTTTGTGAATTGCTCCATGAATTACGAAACCTGTATAATTTATTTCACCATTTCCTGAAATTATATTTCCTTCCAAATCAATTTCTAAAAGATTGGATGCTGTAATCTCATCATATCTTAATCCGAATTTATTTATTAAGAATGTATTTTTTTTTGAGGAAGTTTTACAAGTAATATGATTCCAAATTATATCACTAAAACCATACATATCAGCCAGATGATATGCAGCTGCTAGATCTATTCTATTTTTAAACTCTTCATCATCATATTTTTTATTATTATTCATGACAAAAAATGTATAAAGTAAATTTTCATAAAAAAGGAGTTTTTTTTGAATATTAGTAATACAAAACTTGATATTGATTTCGTTAGATTACAATTTCCAGCATTTAATGATCCTCTTTGCAAAGCATGGAGTTTTTTCGAAAATGCGGGTGGAAGCTATGTCCCTCATCATGTAATTAAAAAATTAAATGAATTCATGACTTCAACTAAAGTTCAACCATACGCTGAATATCCTATGTCAAAGATTGCTGGTGATAATATGGATAAAGCAACTGAGTTTTTTGCTAAAATGATAAATGCTAAAAATAAAGAAATTATTATAGGTGGATCAACATCAATTAATTTATATGTTCTATCAAATGCTTTGAAATATTCTTTAAAACCTGGAGACGAGGTAATTGTTACAAATCAAGATCATGAAGCCAACATCAGTCCATGGAGAAGATTAGCTGAAGTTGGAGCAATTATAAAAGAATGGAAAATTAATACCACTACAGCTGAACTAGAGCTAGAAGATTTAGAAAAAATACTGACTGACAAGACTAAAATTGTAGCTGTAACTCATTGTTCAAATATAGTTGGAAGTGTAAATGACTTGAAGAAAATTTCAGATTTAGCTCATAAAAAAAATGCTATTGTAATTGGGGATGGAGTGTCGTATGCCCCTCATGGCTTTCCAGATATTAAAAAGCTTGGAGTAGATTTTTATACTTTTAGTTTATATAAAACATACGGACCTCATCTGGCTTTATTATATGGCAAAGAAGAAATATTAAAAAAACTTCCAAATCAAAACCACCAATTTTTAGAAAAAAGTTACCCCTACACGATAAATCCAGGAGGCCCTAATCATGAAGAATTAGCATCCTTAATAGGAATATATGAGTATATGATGGAATTATATTCTCACCATTTTGATAATGAAAACTTATCAACAAGAGAAAAAATTAGTAGTGTAAATAATTTATTTGCAAAACATGAAGAGGAAGTTACTAATCCTGTTTTAGAATATATCAATAGCAGAAAAGACTTAAGATTAATTGGAAAAAATAAAATTTTAAATAAAAATAGAGCGCCAACAATTTCTTTTATATCTAAAAACAAATCTTCAATGGAAGTAAGTAAAATTTTAGTTTCTGCAAATATCGCAACAAGAAATGATAATTTTTATGCTTGGAGATGTTTAGATGCATTAGGTATCGATCATGATGATGGATTAGTTAGATTGAGTTTAGTTCACTACAATAATAAAAGCGATGTAAATAAGTTAATGAATGCTTTAGAAAAAATTTAATTTGATTTTAGTAATTTGGAATTAATATAATAATAAAGAAAAAATAAAAGAAAAAATAATTGGATAGCATATCCAACACCATAAAAATAAAATATTAAAATTCCAAATAAATTCAGCAAAGAAGAAGTTAAAAATAAAATTAATAGGGTTATTTTTTGTGAAAATCCTATTTTAAGCAATAGGTGATGAATATGAGAATTATCAGGATTAAAGGGGTTTTTCTTTTGAAAAATTCTATTTATTGAAACAGTTAAAAAATCAAAAACAATTATTGAGACACACCAAAAAACCATAAGAGGAGCAATTTTGATAGAACTATAGTTTGAATAATAAATTAGAAAACAAGAAATATAAAAACCTAATAATAAGCTACCTGAGTCTCCCAGAAAGGATTTACCTAATTTAAAAATATTTAAGTTAACTAACAAAAAAGCAATTACAATTGTAAAAAAGAAAAATAAAATTTCTACATAGAAAATTTTTTCAGCTGAAATACATAAAAGGATAAAAATTGAAATCAAAGAAGTAGAAAAAAATGTCAGACATAGACCATCAATGCCATCAATAAAATTAAATGCATTGGTTAAGCCTATAATAGATATAAAAGTAATTACGATACTAAAATTCACAAGGATGCCATCAATATTTTCATTGTTAAAAAAATAAAGAATTTTAAAATCAAATAAGACTAATATACATGTTGCTAAAAACTGAACAAGCAACTTTATATAAGCAGAAATAGAAAAAATATCATCCAAAAAACCTATAAGAAAAATTAAAATTGATGAAAAATATATTAGTTTTAAATATTCATCTATATTATTTGTAAAATTGATAATAAAAAAAACAGATAATAAAATAAAAATTACTACTCCACCAATCATAGGAGTGTTTTCAAGATGAATTTTTCTTTGATTTGGTTTATCAACTAATTCAAGTTTAAATGCTAACTTAATAAATATTTTAGATAAAACAATAGAAAAGATAAAAAATAAAATTAAATTCATATTGCTACAAGTACATAATGTTTTTATTTGGAAAAGTATTTTTTATATCAAAAATTATGGAATCTTTTTTGGAAAATAATTTTATATTTTTAAAGCCAATTTTTTTAAAATAATTATGATTTACACAAATAATTATAATACTATAATATTTTAGTCTAGGTTTAGTTATAAAATCTTTTAAAATTTTATTATTTTTTTCCAAATCATTTTTTTTTGCTAAAGGGTCATATATTTTTGTAATAAATTTTTTATTTTTAAAATATTTATAAATATCCTCTACTTTAGTATTTCTGATATCAGAGCAATTTTCTTTAAAAGTATATCCTAATAACAAAACAGTTTTGGATTTCATATTTGATTTTAAAAATTTGGAATATATTTTTTCACAAATAAATTTTCCAATATTATCATTTAGGTATCTGCCTGATAAAATAATTTTTGGATTATAAGAATTTTTTTTTGCAATATAAGTTAAGTAATATGGATCAATACCAATACAATGTCCACCAACTAGACCCGGTTTAAAATTTAAAAAATTCCATTTAGTTGATGCTGCTTTCAAAACCTCGTTTGTATTGATTTGTAACTTGTTAAATATAAGTGAAAGCTCATTCATGAAAGCTACATTTATGTCTCTTTGACAATTTTCTATGACCTTTGCAGCTTCTGCAATTTCAATTTTTCTTACCTTATAAATTTTTGCTTTTATAATTGATGAATACAAATCATATATTATTTCTAGAGCTTTTTTACTACTTCCAGACACAATTTTATTTATCTTCTCAATAGTATTTTTTTTATCTCCAGGATTTATTCTCTCAGGAGAATAACCACAAAAAAAATCCTTATTAAAAACTAAATTAGAGTATTTTTCTAGTATTGGTGCAAACACTTTTTCTGTTGCACCAGGGAATACAGTTGATTCAAAGATAACAATATCATTTTTATTTAAAAAAATTGCAATTTTTTTAAGCGCAATTTTAATTATAGTTAAATCAGGTTCTTTTTTTTTATTTACAGGAGTAGGCAAAGTAACAATAATAATATTTGAAAATTTTAATTTTGAGTAATTATCATAATATTCAATATTTTTATTTGCCTTAAATATTTTTTTTTCACTTATATCTCCATTTGTATCTTTGGATTTTTTTAACTCTTTTATTCTTGTAATATTATTATCAATTGCAATGATTTTATATTTTTCTGCCAAAGAGCACGCTAACGGTAATCCCACATACCCTAAACCAACTACTGAAATTTTATATTCAAATTTCATATAAAAAATTTTGAAATAACTTCATTAAAATCTTTAACATTTAATTCATTTTTTTTAAAGTATTGATCAAGATTTTTTGAAATAAAAAAGTATCCTCTGGGATCATGAATTCCATTCTTTATAGCAACAAAAACTACTTTATCGAAAATATCAATTAGTTTGTTGTTCACAACTATTTTATCGTCTTTATTTATTTTATTTGGATAAGTAAGTGTAACAAATAAACTTTTACCTCTATTATCAATTTTATCAAATAATTTTTTATTTTCAAAGTTTGAAAAAAATATATTTGACAATATTTTTTCAGCTGAACTAGCATCATTAGAATTATCAAATTCAATTACAAAATCTCTTGACATTCTTGGGAGAATTTTTTTAAATTTTATTTTCAGCAATTCTAAAAAATTCTTGTGATCTTTTAATCTATAATAATATTTGGGATTTGGATTTATTGATTGAGTCAAGCCTGTTAATATTAGATAACTAGAATTTAAATTAATGTAATCTCCAAGAATAGAGTCATAAGATTTTAATACCTCAAAAAGAGGATCTTTTAAAAGATTATTATGAATTTTTTTTAAAGGATTGAGATGAAACTCTGAATGAAAAAAATAATGATGCTGAATATGAGCTCCCGCATTAAGAAATATTGAACTTAAATCAGGTTTGTTTTTCTTAAACAAATATAAATGAATTTCATTAAGTAAAATGTCTAGAAAAATCGCCTTTCTCCACTTAAATTTAAATGAAGTCAAAGCTAAACTCATCATTTTAAAATAATTTTTGAGTCTTACAAACTTTAAAAAAATAAGTAAAAGATAAATAATATCTTTAAAAGATATAGAATTGTTTGCATTTTTGTTTACTAATTTAGAAATTAAACGATGAATTAATTTAGACCAATAAGTATGATCTGATTTAGTATCAGTCCATGGATCTGGAATAAAATACTTTGGTCTTTTTAAGTTATTTTTGGCATTCATTGGACATATAGCGCCAACATGAAAACCTTTATTTTCAATTTTTTCAAAAATTAATTCTTTATTTGATTGTGTAATATCGCCGAGTCTATATATTCCATGATCATTCGCAGAAAGGCCGGTATAAAAAGAAACCCATTGTATCCATGGCTCTAACAATGAATAGTTATTTTCAGATGAAGTAGTATAGTTTTTTAGCTTATTCTCATAAAGTTTATTAATATTTTTAAAATTGTATTTTTTTGAATATTTAAAAGCAATATTAAAATTTATTTCATTTAGCTGGATTAAAAAAAAATTATTTTTCATTTATTTTGTTATATATATTCATATGTTTTTTCGAAACAACATCAATATCAAAATTATTTTTAGCATGAGTAACACAATTTTTTTGCATTTTTTTATATAACTCTTCATCCAGGATTAATTTTTCAATTGATTTAACAATTGAGCTCACATCTCCAATTTTACTAATTAAGCCTGTTTTATTTGGTATTATTGCTTCTATGCATCCAGGATCATTGGATGTTATAACTGGAATTCCACATGCTTGAGCTTCTTGCAAAACTTTTGGGAAACCCTCGCGATATGATGGTAAACAAATAATTTTTGTAAAATTATAAATTTTAAGAACATCATTTGTATGAGGTATAAAAGTTAATATTTTGCTATTTATTAGATTATGCAAATATTTCTTTTTAATTATATCAGGAGTTTTATAGTCCAAATCTCCAACAACAAAAAAATTCCAAGATGGATGTTTAGTTTTTAAAATCTCAGCTGCCTTACAAAATTCATAAATACCTTTACTTTTTAGAGGTCTAGATAAAAATGTGATATTATTATTTTTATTCAATAAATGAGAAAAATTAAATTTACTTAGATTTACTCCTGATCCTTTTATTAAAAATAATTTATTATCATCTATTCTAAAAGAGTTTGATATAAATTTTTGATCAAATGTATTTTGAACTATAAAATAACATTTATTCTTTGCTAAAAAATATTTTAGAAAAAGTATGTATAAATTTTTTAAAAATTTTAAATTTGAATTAATAAATAAATAACCAAAACCTGAAAAAGAAAATACAAAATTACTATCTAAAAATTTTGATAATATAGCACAAAATAAAATTGGCTTAAGTGATATACAATGAACAACACTTGGTTTATTTTTTTTTATAAATTTATAAATTTTAATCAATGATATAAAATCATCATATATTCTCAATTTAGATGTATGAAAATTTAATATTTCAAACTTAGTATTATTATTTTTTAAAATTTTTATTGATCTTTGATGGTCTGAAGAGGCTCCTCTTCCAATTAATAACGAAGGATCAAAATTTTTTTTGGATATTTTGTAGAGATTATATCTATGGGATAAGAAAAAACTAGCATGATTACATATAAATAAAATTTTTTTAGGCATCAAAGATTAATTAATATATATATAAAAAAATTCATGAAGGATAAAATTAAATTAAATAACTATTTTGTGCTATCGTATAACTTAAATCTTGAAAATTTAACTCCAAATAACAATAATTTCGAGATAATATATGGAGATAAAACTCCAATAAAGATACTGCAAACTTCAAAAACAATTAAATCTTATTTTATAGGCCATCCGAAAATTTATAGTAATAATCAAAATGAAAAAATTGAGGACTTTTGGAAAAATAATTATAGAAAAATTGGTCAATATAAAAATATAGATTGTGAATTTGTTATAATTAATTTGAGTCAGGACATTGTTGAGGTTATAAATTCGAGATTTTCTTCACCACAAGTATACTACTTTAAAGATAAAGATATTTTAATAATTTCATCAAATTTTTATGCAATTTCTTTAATTTTGAATAAGCTTAATAAATTTCAAATAGATAATTTATCCTTATTTGAGTTTTTAAATTACAGAAGAATTTTTGATGTTGACACATTAGATATTAATACCAAAATCTTAGAACCTGCTTCAATATTAACATTCGAAAATTCTACAATAAAAATAAAAAAATATTGGAGACCATCATTTATAAAAAAAAATAAAAGTCTAGAATATTTCTCAAAGAAACTAATTTTAGCCACAAAAAATTCTATTAAAAAAAAATATGAAAAAAGAAATAGTTGCTTATTGTTATCGGGAGGTTTGGACACAAGATTTATTTTGAGTATGATAAGTAAAATAAATAAATGCTATACAATTACATATTCAAAAAATTTAGAACTAAAAATAGCAAAACGAATTGCTAATATATGCTCAATTGCCCATGAATGGATTCAAATAAAAAAAAATCACTATAATAATAATTTTAATCATAATATTAGATGTATAGGTGGTTCATATATGGGAGATGGCTTGCTAATGAGTCATGATAAAATAGAACAAAATCAAATTATTTATTCAGGATATGCATTTGATTATTTTTTTCAAGGGATGTACATACCTCAAAAAAATATAAAGCTGTTTGGGAAAAAAACTTTTTTTAAAAAAAAAATTAAAATAAGTGAAAACGCTACGAATTTTTTTATAAATAACATAAATTACAAAAATTATGATGAAGATTTATACAAATTATTCAATAGAAAAGATTTGATTAATTTAAAACAAAAACATGAAAATAAATTAAATAACTTAATAGAAAAGAATAAAGATATTTTAAATAATTTAGAAGACCAATACGAATTTTTATGTTTTCATAATTTATCTAGACATTATACTTATGGGGGTCAACTTGCCATTTCAGAAATGAGCGAACACAGAGTTATTGGATATACCAACGAAATTTATGATTTATATCTTTCAATGCCATCAAAATATCGTTTTGATGGTAAAGTAATTAAGCGTGCATTAAAAATTAATAATAAAGAGCTTGCAAATATTCCCTCCGCTAATCATGGATTTAAGGTTACAGACTCAAGTTTTAAAATTGGAGTTAAGCATATATTTGACTATTTTTTTAAATTAAAATTTATTAGAAAAAATAAAGGCTTTGATCGAACTTGGTTTGAAATTGATAAAATGTTAGATGAAGAATTGTTTAATAAAGTTTTGGAAACAAAAAATAATTTATTAATAAATTTATCAATATTTAATAAAAAAAATTTAAATTATTTATTATCAAACTTTGTTAATAAAAAAATAAAAGGAAATAAAACAATTCTTTTGATAACTACTATTAATAATTTTTTATCGCAAATAAAATAGATTATGAATATAGAGATGCTTGGTCAAAATGGAATTGGCAAATCTACGATATTTAAAAAACTTTCTCTAAAATCTTTTAAAGAAAAAGTGCCTAATAGATTTGAAATTATTAATTTTAGATTATATTACTTTGTAAAAATTATAAAAAAAAATATATTTTTAACCAAGAATTTTTTTTATAGAGATTTCAGATTTTTTTTCTACAGCCTTACTTTTAGAGTACTGTTATTGAAAAAAAATATGATACATAGAGATAAATCACTTTTCTTAGACAAAAACATTTTGCAAATATTTGTCACATTTGAAATAATTTCTAAAATATTTACCAAATATAATTTAAAAATAGACGATTTAATAATTGATAAAAAAATAATTCCTGAATATGTATTAATATTAAGAAATATTGAAAATTATGAAATTTTTTTTGATAATTTTGTTAAAAGAGAAATAAATTTAAATCGTTTAAATACCTGGGGTGATTTTGAGAGTCTCAAAGAAAGATATATAAGTTCGTTTAAGGTAATTGAATTGATAAAAAGATATTTAAAACAAAATAATATTGATTTCAAAATTGTAGATAATTTTGATTACAAAAATTCAAATCAAATAGTATTTTTTTTAAATAAACTAATAAATGAATAAGATGATTTATAAAATCAAATTGTTATTGTATGACTTAATTTCACAGTCAGTAAATAACTTTACTTTTTTTTTATGGTATAAAATAATTAAGTTTCATATTTTATATGAATCTAAATTCGATAAAAATAAAAAATCTTTATTAGCTCTTGATTATGTACGCTTTAGAAGTGACTTAAACTATCTAAAATCAAATAATAATTTTAATGTTTTAACAATCAAACAATCAATGCAAAGAATTATTTTTCATAGACTAATTTCAAAAGATTTAGATATAAAAGACATGTTATACCCAAATTCAAAGATAAAGAAAAAAAATAAAATAATATTTGATTTTCTATCTAAATTTTGTGTTAGATTAAAAAAAGAACTTAACATCAAACTTATAACAGCTGTAAATTTTAGGTATTTACCTGATTATTATTGGGTAAACTGTTTTAAAAATTTAGGTGTAGATGATTTAGTAATTTATAGGGAAGGGTTTATTCATAACAATATGTTGGAACAAATAGTATTAAGAAGATTAAATAATATTGGTGACCAATATTGGGGAAAACACCTTGCTTTCACAAATGAATTAACAAAAAATATTTTCTTAAAAAATAATTTTGGTAATGTAAATAATTATCATATTTGTGGTCAAATGAGGTATGATGATTTGTATAATTATGCTATTTTACAAAAAAATAAAAGTCTGAATAGAAATATACTTTTTTGTTATTTTGATACAAATAAGAGTGCATTTGGTTTTAATGAAAAAATTTTTAATGACTCTAAATATTCAGAATATAATAAAATTTGGCAAGGTTCAGCTTTATTTAATAAAGAGTTAATTGAAAGTATTAAAGAATTTTTAAAAAATTACACAAGTAATTCAAAATTAATTATTAGACCTAAAATAGATGAAATAAATTCAAAAGAATATATAAATTTTATAGAAAAAATTAATTACAAAAAATATATTAGAAGTAATAGATTAGAGATAAATCATAAAACAAATACTATTAAATTATTGAATAATTGCAAAATTGTTATAGCATTTGACTCAACAGTTGTGATTGAGGCTTTAATTCTTAGAAAAAAAATTATAATTCCAATTTTCAATTCTTTTCAAGATTCGATATACTATAAAGAGTTTGCCTGGAAAAATTACAATCATATAATCGATTTTGCTTATAATAAAGAAGAATTAATAAATAAATGTAACTATTATTTAAATAATGAAAATAATATTAATGAAGATCAATATGATAAAATTATAAATTTATTTGAAAAATTTTTTTATAAATTTGATAATATGCATACAAAAAGATTTGAAAACTTAATTAGCAAATTAATCAATGATTAAAATAACTTTTCCTTATGTTGGAGATACTATAGGTGGAAGCCATTTTTCTAGTTTAAATATTTACAAAATTTTAAAAGAAAGTAGAATTTATGACTCTGATATTATTTTACATAAGGATGATGATAAACTAAGCAAATATTTAACTGATAATAAAATTCCATTTAAGATTTTTAAAATTAATAAATTTGTTGGCGAAGATACAAAAGTTTTTAAGAATATCTTTTTTATTTTAATAAATACTCTCAAAATATTCAAATATATAAAAAAAAATAATATTGATATTGTTCACGGAAATGATTTAAGAATAAATTTAAGTTGGATAGTTGCTACTTTTTTATCAAGAAAGATTTTTATTTGGCATCAAAGAGTTGCAATATCTAATTCTCTTTTTTGGTTTTTTTTTATGCTTTTTCCAAAAAAAATTATTGTTCCATCTAATTTTATTTATAATCAAATTCCAAAGATATTTAAAAGAAAAACTAAAATATTAAAAAATATAATATTTGATAGAAATCAGTTAAATCTCATTGATTTAAATATTAATGAGAGTATTTACAATTATAATTTTGGATATGTTGGAAAAATTTCAAAAAATAAAAACATAATTAAATTATTACATTTATTTAACTTATTAAGTAAAAAAATTAAGAAAAAAATAACTCTAAATATAGCAGGAAATTTAGATGAAAATTTTTCAAATGAATTTTATGAATTTATAAATAAAAATAATATTAAAAATATTATAATTTTTAAGTTTTCTGATAATATTTCTTTTATAACAAAAAATGATTTTATAATAAGCCCAGGTTTAAATGAATCTTTTGGGAGAACTCTATTAGAGTCAATGTATTTAGGAAAAATTTGTATTGCTTCTAACTCTGGTGCTCATAAAGAATTGATAACAAATTCAAAAAATGGTTTTTTAGTTAACTTTGATAACCCAAAAAATTTCATAGAATTGTTTGAAAAATTTTTAAATAATAAAGATTTGCTAATAAAAATGAAAATTTCTTCATCTAATTATGCAAAAGATAATTTCAATTTAAATGTAATTTCTAGTGATTATATAAAGTTTTATAATAAATTATCTTTAAAGTAAAACCTAGCTTCTTCTAGTTGCTTCATTGTATCAATATTAAAATTTTTATTTTTTGTTATGATATAATTAATTTCTTTAGCATAAATTGATTTATTTATTAAAATCTGATTTCTACTGAAACCATAGAAAATACCATTTCTGATAAACATACTTTGTAATTGCTGTCTTGCAATTATATTTTTGCCTTTATTAGAAAATAAACATAGATTTCCTTTGTTTGTGTTTTTTAAAACTTTATATGGATGGTACTTTAAATCAATTTTTGATACAGACCAAATAGCCTGCACCTTTGAGTTGACCATTTTTGTAATAAATTTATTAATCATATTAATTGTTCTACCTAATGAAGTAGGTTGCAAATAAATTATGAAATCATATTTTTTTTTATTTTTTTCTTCAATTTTTTTTAAATTATAAATTAATAGATCTATATCTGCTATTCTATCTCCAGATAAATACTTTGGTCTTTTAATAATTTCAATTGTTTTGAACTTTTGAATTTGTTTGATTAATTTTAGTGAGTCTGTAGATAAAACAGTATTATCAATGTATTTTATTCTAGAACATAATTCGCATGTTATTTGAGTAAGAGATTTTTTATTTATCCTTTTTAAATTTTTATTTTTAATTCCTTTACTTCCTGCTCTTGCAGGAATCAAACAGAGAATACTTTTTTTTTTATACAACTTAAAATAAATTCCTTTTATCTATAATTGTTTTTCTATTTTTATTAGAGTTAATTTCTTTATCAAAATAATAACTATCAGATTTTATATGTTTTGTTGAAATTTCTTCAAAAACACATCCTTTATTTGATTGAAATTTATGATATGCCCCTCTTTTAACAACAATAATTTCACCTATCTTAAGTTGCTTAGTGACACCATTAACTGTTAGTGTCAAATCACCGCTTAGAAGTTGAAAACACTCTTCTTTGATTTTGTGCATATGTGATGGATGCTTTTGTCTTGGAAGTACAACTAATATTTTTTTACAGTATTCACGATTAATGCAATCAAAAAGTACAACACCGTATTCCCTAAATCTTTTAAGACCATAATGGTGTGAAATTTCATATTTAATATTATCTTGTAGTTTAATTTTAGAATTTATTAAAAGTGCATCAACTTCATAAATTATTTTCCTTATTTTATCCTTTTTTGACTCCAAAAAGTTAATATTTTTTTTAAACAAAGGCTTATCTTTTTTAATAAAATCATTTACTTTTTTTCCAATAACATCAATTTCACTTGTTAATTGATTTTCCAAAAGAGGCATAGAAAAATATATGTCATTTTTAGTTAACTTGTTATTTTTTTTGATATTTTTTTTTAAATAAATACCTCTTTTAAGAGAGTTAAGAGTACTAGTCTCTAAATCTGTTATTGCATTTCTCTCTTTGATTGAACCAATTATTTTTTTCGATTTAATAAAACTATCTATCCATTTACCTAATTGCAAAGAGGTTGAGGAGTAGTTATTTAAACCATATTTATTTGTTTTTATACCAATGTGTCTTTCAAATAACTGTGCTCCTAATGCATAAGCCATTTGAATTATATTCGTATTATTTTGATTTTCGTGAGTAGAAAAACCTATAGGTACATTATTATATCTATTTTTTAGGACATTTATTTGACCTAAATTTAATTGATCATCTTGTGTAGGATAAATGGAAACACAATGCATAATTGCAAATTTTGAATTTTTTTTCTTCAAATAATTTACAACCCAGTCAACTTGATGAATATCCATTCCACCAGTTGAGACTATAAGAGGCTTATTATACTTAGCTATTTCTTTTATTATATTCTGATCACTAGCAGAACAACTAGCAACTTTTAGTATATCAATATCTAACTGAATTAAATCTGTTACAGATTTTTCATCAAAAGGTGTTGCTATAGTAAGAATATTATTAAGTTTAATAGTTTTAATAAGTTCATTAAATTGACTTAAATTAATTTTAGTTTCATTAAATCTTTTAATATATTTATTATTTTTATCTTTTTTATGGTCCTTATGAATCAAAGTATCGAGATGTCTTAATTGCAATTTAATTCCAGCATTAATTTTTTTCTTAATAATTAATTTTGAAAATTCATTTATAATTTTTTTACCAAATACAATATCGCCAAAATGATTGTTTGCTAAATCTAAAACAAACAAATTATCAAATAAATTCTTCATATTAAATGCTTCCCACTTTTATTTCTTTTCCCAATTTATTTGATTCAACAGATTTCTGAAGTAAATATTGAGTTTCGATGGCCATGTTAATATATTTTTTTTCATAATGCTTAATATTTTTTAGAGATTTAATTAAGTAAATGGTTTGATTTTTAAAATCATCAGATCTTTCTTTTTTATATTTTTTTATTTTATATTTTTTTCCATTTTTATATATTTCTAACCTATCACTATCAGCACTATAATTACAAAACCATTTAATTAAAAAATTCTTGAATTTAATTGTAATATTTTTTTCAGGAGGATCACTTATTACATCTGTTGAGATCGTAGACAAAACTTCTTTATTTGTTTGTATAATTAACTTAGTAACCAAATCACAGTTATATAAGTTGACTTTTTTTTGCATTTTACAAAAGACAGTAGAAATTTTTCCCAAATTCAATTCATTAACTAAAAAAACAAGAAAGTTCAAGCAATGTGAATGTTCAAATAAAGCTCCGCCACCATGCTTTATGTTTCCCAAATATGTATCTGATGGACTTTGAAGCCATGGATGTGCTGCCATAATTCCATTCCAGCTTTCGTTCCAATTAATATCAATGTTGATTGGTAATTCGTTTATATTTTTTCTTACAAAACTAATTAAGTCTATAGTGTTTTTGGTAAACAAATGATTATAGCCACAATGAAATTTAGTTTTTTTATTTTTAAATAACTCTAAAAATTCTTGATGAATACCTGTTTTGTATCCTGATAATGGTTTTTCAATATGAACAAAATCAGGCACATGCTTAGATTTTAGTATTTTTTTTGCGATGGTAAGATGTGAATTTGGAGGAGTTCCTATAATAACAAGATTATATTTTTCATTGGTATCATCATTTTCTAATATATTAATTTTATTTGACCAATATTTATATCTTTTTTTAAAAATATTATTTTTAAATCTTTTCCTAGCAGTTTTGTCTAAATCATATATATCAATCTTCGAAGCATAATTTATTAGCTGATTAGTAAAATGAGCTCCTATCGAACCTGCCCCATATATTTTGAATTTATAATACTTCATTAGACAAAGTCATTTTGTCAATCTTATAAACTTTATCAAACAAATGTCTATTATTGATATCATGGGATATTACTATAGTTATTATTTTTTGAGTTTTAGAAATCTTATTAATTATTTTGTAAAAATTTTCTTTATCAACATTATCTAAATTTGCTGTTGGCTCATCCAAAATTAACAGTTTTGGCTCTTTGATTAGAGCTCTTAATAGATCTAATCTTCTTTTTTCTCCACCTGAAAGTCTAATTTTATCTAAATTTAAAGTTGTATTAAATTTATCAGGTAGTTTTGAAATAAAATCATGACAATTAGTTAACCTTGATAAATATATTAAGTTTTCATTATTAATATTTAGATTACCATAATTGATGTGATTGATTATTGAATTTTCTATAAATTCTATCTCTTGTGGCATAAAAGCAGATTGGATGTAAATTTTTTTAGAATCAATGGATTCTAACGGAATATTATTATATTTTATTATGCCCTGACTAGGAACTCTAAAAGACGTAATTAAATCAATTAATGTAGACTTGCCTGCTCCAGATCTTCCAGTTATTAGATAAGTATATCCAGCTGTAAATTCACAATTTATGTTTTTTAAAATAAAATTTTTTTTATCATCATATGAATAGCTTACATTTTCAAAACTTATTTTACTTAATTTTTCTAAATCAATAAAATTATTATTAGTAGTAGGCTGATTATATTTATCTATTTTAGAGTTTAATATGGAGATTTTTTCTATAAATCCAATCTGGGATAAGTAGGAATTAAATGTTGTTATAATTCTTTTTACAATTGGAAGAGTTCTTGTCAAAATTAATAAAAATGTCATCAATAATTCTTTTTCAAAAAGAGAATATTTATAAGCATACAGAATTAAGGCAAAAGCAACCAAGATTGAAATTATTTCAATATATGAAGTTGAAAAGATCTGCAAAAATCTTTTGACAAAAACAGTTTTTAAAATTTTATTATTTATCTCTCTAAAATTTTTTTTTTCTAAATCTATGTTATTTGATAATTTAATTAATCTAGGATGTTTTAATTTTGACAAAGTAAAACTTAACAAGTCTTTAACTAGTTTTGAATGCTTTATTCCTAATGATCTAATTAATTTAAATAAAAACCATAATGTTAATACTAGTATAATTAAAATTATAAAAAGAATAATAGTTAAATTGGCAGATATAGATAATAAAAAAAATACAACTACTAATGAAGCAAAAATTTCATTTAGCATTCTAATTGGGGCCAAAAAAGCTGAGACTGCACCTTCTGTAACAACAACAGCTGAATTGGCAAAATCAGCTATTTTTAGGTTATCATAAAGCTCTGATCTTGCATCAAGGTAGGTATTAAACAACTTTACTCTTAGAGTTCTTAAAGCATTATTGTATATGTAGATATCAAAAGAAACAGATAATAATAAAAAAATTCTACTAATAAAAAAAATAAAAAATGTTATTATTAATAAATTAAAAAGAGATTGATTATTTTCATTAAAATTTATAATATTTGATATATAAATTAATATTTTACTTGAGGTTTCAATTTCTTCTAAAAAAAAGAAAGATATAATAGGAACAATTAATGTAATACCAATTAATTCAAAAAAGGTAGAAAAAATTCCTAATAAAATTAAAATAAAGATTTGAGAAGTATTGAAGCTTAATACTTTTTTATAATGTAACCACTCTATATAATATTTATACAACTTATTCATTAATTTAATCTTTTAAAAGGTAGGAAGGGTAAGTTGTTCTCTAGATAATCATTAACATTTAATTTTTTTACTTCAAATTTATAAATTATATTAAAAATTGAATTTAGTATCTTTAAATATCTATCAATAATTTTTTTATCATGATGAATACTAAGATAAATGACATTATTTGCTAAAATATTTTGTTTTAACATTTCTTGTGTAATATACGCTTTATATTTATACCAATCTCTTGATATAATTTCAAAATTAGTTAACGAGGGTAACCCCGATATTTTAAAATCTAATTTATTCTTTTTAAAAATTCGTTTTAGTTGAGTTCTTAAATATTTTCCATTTTTTGTTATTATTTTCCATGATTTAATTCTATTCATTTCTATTAGGCTTCCTATACCTGCATGAACACCTATGCTTTCTGTCCAATTTGTGCTACTTATAAAAGTCTCACTAATATTATTCATTATTTCATCTTTACCCATAATTGCATTAATTGCATATCCGTTTCCTAAAGCTTTACCAAATATACATAAATCAGGATAAATTTTATATTTTTTATGAAGTCCACCATTTGTTTCTCTAAAACCAGAAGTGCATTCATCAAATATTAATGGTATATTTTTTTGTTTTGTGATTTTTCGTATTTTTTCTAGAAAGTTATTTTTTGGAGGTTGATTTCTTTCAACTTCCATAATAACTGCCCCTATATCATTATTATGATTAATAATCCTCTTAAAACTTTGCAAGTCATTGTAAAAGAACGGTAATGATATATTTTTAAGACTTTTTGGAATACCATTTGGGCTCAAACCTGGTAACAACAATTTATCTAAATTCTTCTCATTATTTAAATTCGTAGATAAATACCAATCATGCCATCCATGATAACCGCAGATAGCTATTTTATTTTTTTTAGAATAGGTTCTTGCCAGTCTTACTGCTACAGCAGCAGCCTCTCCTCCTGTCCTAGTAAATTTGACTTTATCAAACCAGGGGTGAAGTTTAATTAAATTTTCAGCCAGTTGTATTTCTTCAGGACAATTTAAAGTTGTCGCTACTCCTTTTGAAATAGCTTTTTTTACAAATTGATCTACATTTTTATTTTTATAACCAAGGATATTGGTTCCCACACCCATATATGACATATCTAGATATTTAATATTGTCTAAATCTATTATATAATTTTTAAATGAATTTTTGTAATAAGATGGCCACTTTTGTGGCAAAAACATATCTGGATTTTTAGTAACAAGCATATTGCCGCCTGCAATTAAATTTTTAGCCTTGCTCCATTGTTCTTGACCTTTGTTAAAAAAACTATCTTGATTTCTTTTAAAGTTTTTAGGAAAAATATTTAATTTTTTATTTTCATTTAATATTTTTAATAAATCAAATAATTTAAAATTAAATTTATCTTTTAATTTTTTGTAGACTTTATTTAAAAAAATTAAATCTTCTTCATAATCTAAAGTAAATCTATATTTAGATAAATTATTTTTGTTTAAATAATTAAATTTTGAAATATTTTTTAATTTGTACATTTTTAATGTAACATGTTCTTTTTCAAGTTCAGTTAATTTCATCTTATGAAGTCTATTCAAAATTTTTGAACTAAAAATTTCTACATCAAAACCATCTGGATATGAGGGAATTATAGTATTGGAAACGAAATCATAAGAATTTTTTTTATAAAAATCACAAATTTCATCAATTAAATTTGGATCAATAAAAGGACAATCTGCTGTAATTCTAATAATAGTTTTAATATTATATTTTTTGGATACATTAAAATATCTGCTGAAAACATTTTTTTCACTACCGTTAAATAATTTAATATTATTATCTTTGCATAAATTATAAAAATAAATATTTTTTTCTCCCGTTGCTAAAATTATCTCATCAATACTTTTGCATTTTTTTAACCTTTTAATTTGTAACTCGAGAGATGAAAAACTGCCAATTTTTTTCATTATTTTATTTTTAAATCTTTTCGAATTTAATCTTGCTTGAATTATTATAGCAGATTTCATAATTTAATATCTTGTTTTATTTAATAAAGAATTTTCGAGATACTTAATTGGTGTAAAAAATCTATCTCCTATTTTTAAATTATTAATTATATTTTCATTTTTGCTAAAAACTTCAGAAATAATAATCGCATAATTATTTGATGCAATAAAGATTTTGTTATTAGATTTTCTAAATATAATGCCAGATTGAAAAGGATGAAAATTTTTTTCTTTTTTATATATCTTCACTTTTTTTAATCTTACTTTTTGATTATTAATGAAAGTCTGAGAACCATTATATGGATCATCAAAAGCTTGAATAAATCTTACCAAATCTTCTGCTGTAAAAGACCAGTTAATAAATGAGTCTTTTTTACTATTTAATCTTGGCCAATATGTTGAAATTTTTTTATTCTGCTTGATAATGTTGAATTTCATATTATTTTTTAATTTTTTTAAAATTTTATCTGCAAATTTTATATTTTTTTCGTGGTTAAATTTTATAAAATCAATAGGGATAAAACATTTTTTAAATATAAAATTTTTTCTTTCTAATATATCTCCTGTATCAATGCCACTATCAATTAAATGGACTAAAGATGACCCCTTTTTGTCATTCATAATTATTTTCCAGCTAAATCCACCACCTCCTCTATTTCTTGGTAAATCCATACAATGAAAATTTAATAATTTTGAGTCAAAAAATTTAATAATTCTTGGGGTAAAAATTGATGATGCTCCAAAAGATACTCCAGCTGTATATTTGCCAACATTTTTTTTAAAAAATTTTACATCATTTTTGTAACTCTCAATAACATTAAAATCTATCTTATTTTTTTTTAAAAATGTTTTAAATTTTTGCCCCTTATAAAAAATTAGTTTTTCTTCAAGTTGTCTTTTTGATGTAACAACTAATAAAGGAATTTTATTTTCTATAATTTTTTTTACAAAGTGAACCAATAAATCTCCACCACCAAAAATAATAAAATTGTTGATTTTTTTAAATTTCATTTTAATGTATATATATATGAAAATAGTTTTTAATAAACAATTAGCAAGAACTATTAACCATCCAGATATCGCTCAATATAACAAAACTTACCAATCAACTATTCAGTTATATCAATATCTAAATAAAAATCATTTGTTAGAGAAAAATACAAATTTAATGGAAATAGGATGTGGAATTGGCGCAATACTAAATTACCTTTCACAGATGAAAAAGTCTATTTATTTTACTGGTGGAGATTATAGAAAAAAATATTTAAAAATAGCTAAAAATCTCAATTCAAATATTAATAATCTCCAATTTAGATACATGGATTGGTATAATTTAGATAAAAAATATATTTCTAAATTCAATGGAATAATATCTGTGCACTCTTTATGCTGTATGAAAAACTTAGAAGAGCCAATAAATCAAATTATTAAACTAAAGCCGAATTGGTTTGTAATTAAATCTCTTTTCTGTGAAGAAGAAATGGATGCTTTTATAAGAATAGTTGATCATAAAACTTATAAAAAAAAACATGGACCTGACAGTGATTTTAATATTTTTTCTTTAGTAAAACTTAAAAAATTAGTTGAAAAAAAAGGCTACAAACTCACTTATGAAAAACAATTTCCATTTAAAAAAATTAAAAAATCAGGAATGGGTAGAGGTACGTTCACTATTAAAACTGACTATTCAGCATTTACACAATTTTCTGGACCAATTCATTTACCATGGTACTTTACTTTATGTAAAAAAATTTAGGCTAAAACTTTATTGTTTTTCAAGAAAGACTTTAGTCTAATTGGATTACTATCTGAAAAAGAAAATAGACTTCCACAACCAATTGCTTCAACGTTAAAATCTGAAAAAATCTCAAGAGCGTGGCCATAATTTCCAATACCCCCGACTACAATTTTGTTTATTTTAAATCGATTCAAATTCAATTTATTTAAATACTCGCATCCACTCATTTTGCCATCATTATCAATATTTTGGAAAATAATTTCGGAAACACCATTTTTTAATAAATTACATACATGTTCTTCAAGAGAAATTTTTTCAGCAATTTTAGCAAAACTTGAAAATAATACTGGATTACCATCAACAATTTTAAAATCTATTACAGCTGTCAGCGCTTGAGATCCATAAAATTGAACAACTTTCTCTAAAATTTTGGTATTGGAATAGCAAATAGAATTTAATGCAACTTTATCTATACCGGAGTCAAAACAGAAACTTATATCTTCAAAGTTTTTTAAATTACCCCCATAAGTAATAGGTATAAAACAATTTTTTATTATTGTCTTTAAAATATCTATTGAGTTATTAATATTATAATCATCCTTGCTATCTATATTAAGGATACAAATTTCATCAGCATCTTGTTTGTATAAGCTTACAGATGTATTAAGAGGATTTCCAACATATTGAAAATTTTTAAAGTTAATAGATTTAACTAGCTTATTATTTTTTAATAACAAAATAGGAATAACTCTTTTTTTTAACATTTATAAAAGACAGAAATTTTTAATAATCTTTACACCTTGTTGTTGGCTTTTCTCAGGATGAAATTGTAATCCAAAAAAATTTTTATCTTCTAAGTAAGATATAAATGTGTCGTCATCAAAATGCGTGTATCCATATTTAAAAGGGTTATGTTCATTTTTTTTTACATAATAATTATGAACAAAATAAAAAAATTTATCTTTGAAATCCTCTTTATCAAATAGTCTAGATTCATAATCAAATTTAACTCTATTCCAACCCATATGAGTTTTACCTGAAAGAAATTTTTTAACTCTATTACTATACAAATTTAAACCTATTGCCTTTTCACCTTCCTCACTTGAAGCAAAGAGAATTTGAAACCCTAAACAAATACTTAAAAGAAATTTATTTTTATCGTAATGATCTATTATTTCATTATAAAAATTTTTATCTCTAAGGTAATTAGACATTTTTTCAAAATTTCCAATACCTGGGATTATAATCTTTTCAAAATTTTTTACATTACTACTATCTTTAATCTTATAAGAGTCAAATTCTAAAAAATTTAATACATTGATAACTGACGCTGAATTAGAAAAAGGAGTATCTAATACTCCAATTACTTGCCTTTGGTGTACCATTGATCAAAATCCCATGTTTTCTCAGAGTATTGATTTACAGAAAAATTTGGTTCATTTGGATATACAACAGTTTTAGAAACAATTTCATTAAACTCATCTTCACTAATTTCAAGATATTCTAAAAAAAGCTTTAAAGAATGTGGTTTTTTATTTTCATATTTAAAAATAAGTTCCTCAGCTTTTTCTTTAGTAATTCTTTTATTTCTTAAGTCTAATGCAGTCATCTGAGTAACCCTTCCATATCCTCTTTTTAAAAATTTTATATAATCTCTTACACCTTGCATATAACACTCAATTTTTTCATATGGATATTCATTCCAAGGCATACCCTCTACCTCGTCTCCATGCCAATTTAATTCTTTTTTAATAACTTCTACTTGTTTTTTTACATCCCACGGTATGTAAGTTCCTAAACATATTGATCTAAGCTTAATGTTATCTAATTCTTTTTCATTAGGATATGAAAATGGTAGAAGATCTCTTGCATCAAGCTTGTAACCTTCTTGTTCTAATATTATTTGCATATCCTCAGCATTGATACCAAGATTAATAAATCTATCGAATCTATTCTTATCTACATTTTCTTTTTCTTCATAAGAATAATAAGCTGTATATTCAGAGGAAGGCTCACCCCAAATTACTAATGGTATATTCTGATTTACAGCTACCCGAATTGGATAAGCAAATATTCCAGTATGACAATGCCAACAAAAATCTCCTTTTCTAACCAAAGAAATTTTCATCAATTTCTTTACCAAATCCCAATTAGGGGTAAAAGATAAAACATTAACACCAAGTTCTTTGAAAGTTTTAGTATTGTTATCAATTAAATTACTTCTAAAAAAACCATGATTAAACTGAATTACTAAGGGTCTTAATTTTAATTCTTTAACAATATAATAAAGAGTAAATGTTGAGTCTTTTCCTCCAGAAAATGGAACAATACAATCATATTCATTTTTTCCTCTATATTCATCTGCAATTTGATTCAACTCAATCTTCCTATCACTCCAATTTATATTATCGTTTTTAAACTGATGTTGTTGGCAAATATTGCATGACTTTATGTCTTCATTTATTTCTAAGGTCTCATAAGTTTCAGGAAGACCACAAGAACTACATTTTTTCATTTCCATTCCGTTGGTAAAATAATCTTATACATATTAAATGATATTTTGTCTAATTCAGATATTAAAAAATTATCAATTTTACAGTTTTTTAAAAAATTTATAATTGATTTAAATTGTTGAATATTATCAAATCCTAATACAACTCTATTTACATTTTTATTATATATAATCGCAACTAATGAAAGTTGATACAAATTTAAATTATATTTTAATTGAATTTTTGATATTTTATTTAACGTTGTTTTTAATTCAGGGTGAATCTTTAAGAGTTTTGGTTTTTTCATAAAAAATAGTCCTTGCAAAAACAGAGATCTAACGTGAAGTTTGATGTTATAAGATTTTAAAATTTCTAAAATGTTATTACTTACAAATCTTTTATCAAATAAATTACCAGGTGCCTGAATTGTTTTTATTTTAATTTTATTATTTAATAAGAAATTTAGTTCTTTAATCTTATATAATGAAAATGAATATTTTTTTTTGTTAAAATAATTTTCTTTATTAATATAAAAATTTTTTTTAAAATTCTCAAAACTATGAAGCATTAATTCTATTTTATTATTTGGATTAATTTTTTTTATATGAGATATTTTTTCATTCAAATTGAAATTATTATTGTGCTTCAGATTAATGTTCCAAACTTGATTTTTGTGCTCCTCTAAATATTTAATAATTTTATCTAAGCTTGCTCCATAAAATATTGAAGAGTCTATAGTGTTTATGCCATTAGAGAATGCATAATTCATTATATTTTTCATTTCTTTATATTTTACAATTCCAGACTTATTATTTACTCCATATTTAAGACCAAATTGAGCAGACCCTAATACTATTTTTTTTACAATTTTTTGACTCATCCAGTAATATCATTCATCAAATTTAAATCAATTTTAGTTTTAGCATTTTTAATTGAGTCAATAATATTATGTCTATCAAAAACAAAATCACTAGAATTTTTTGGTTTTAAAATTTCAATCCTTTTTAAAATCTGTTTTTTAACAGCTTTATTCCATTTATAGTTAAAACTTTCGACTAATATTATTGGACATTTAATATTTAAACTAAAAAAGAAGGTGGTGCTAGTTGTATGAGTATGAAATATAATATCTCCAGGTGAAATTATATTTTCAAACTTTTCAAAAGATATTTGTTTTTCATTTAATGGATATACATTAGATATTTCCTTAATTCGATCTGGGTGAACTTTATAAATAAAATTGTAGTTTTTTAAATTTTTCAAAATTGATATTAAATTATATTCAATTTTTATTTGATAATTAAAAAAAAGAGCCGGTTCACCAATATCTCTTAATACAGTCATCGGATAACCAACTAATATTATTTTATTTTTTTTATTTTGTACATTTGTTTTTCTACTTATATTTATATTACGATATTTATTAAAAGTATCACTTCCAATACTAATAAATTTGGTATTCGTTTTTTTTTCCAAAAACCTTTTTTGCGATAATTCTTCAAAATTTCTTTTTATTATTTTATTTTCTACTAAATAATTTTTAGTAAAAGATAACATATAATTATATGAATAATTCCTTTCTAAATGACAAATTTCATTTCCATGATTAAAACAATACACTTTGTGATTTTTATCTTGAAGTAATATTATTAAGAATTTGTGATCTATTCTAGCTATGTTGGAAAAATAATATTCAACTTTTGGTAAATCTGTATTAATTAAATTTAAATACAAACTTATTAACCACTTATTTCTTTTTTGCCAAATCTTGGAAAGATTTTCAAAATCCAAATATTGTACTAAGTCAGGATCTATATTTTTTATTTCGTCTAAATATGGTTTTATTATTTTTATATAGAACAAATCATTATTACATTTAATTAAACTTTTATAATTAACCTTTCTTTTAGAGTATTTATTGATAAAAGTTTTATAATTTTTAAATATTATTTTTTTTTTATTTTTTTTATAAAAAAATTTTTTTTCATATGATAACGAACCAAAGTCAATTATATATTTTTTATTTAAAAAATTAAATTTACTTAATAATAATGTTTTAATTAAATTTCTAAAAAAAAAATTCAATTTATCTTTAAAAGATATTTTGTAATAATCTCTGAAGTAAAACTCTATTTTTTGCCAGTTAGGATTTCTAAAAAATTTTGATTCATTAGAATAAAAAAAATTTATTTTATTTTTTTTACAGTAATTTGATACATAATTATATGATATATATTGATTTAAAAAATATATAAAATAAGAGTCAATTAATCCTATGCTAAATGTGATCTTGTTTTCATTTAGTATTTTCTTATAGTAAAATTCAGAAGAAGTATTGCAAAATTTATTAAATCTTTCTTCACTGATTGGCCATAATTCGGACTTTAGAAATTCACTAATACCTTTCTTTCTTATATAAAAAAGATCAGCATAAATCTTTTTCATTAAATTTTTTTGATTAATTTCTGCAAATCTGTGATTGATAGAAAATGTTCATTATTATTAGAAGAATACTCGAAGCTATCTTTTACTTTTTTTCCTTTTTGTCCTAACTTATTTTTCATATAATTAATTTTATTTTCAAAGGAAATTGCAGGCATAATCACATAGTGATCTTTGAATTCAATTGTTAAATGTGAGTCTTGTTGAGGGCACATAACTTCATTTATTTTCTCTCCAGGTCGAATTTTTGTTATTTTATAATTACTTTTTTTTGTGATTGCTTTTACTAAATCTAATATTCTATATGAAGGAATTTTGGGCACAAAAATCTCCCCCCCTTGCATTATTTTCATAGATTTGAGTACAAAATTGGCACCTTCTTCAAGGGTTATAGAAAATCTAGTCATGTCTTTATGTGTTACAGGTAAACTTGTTCTGCCATTTCTAAACATATTTAAAAATAAAGGCACGACAGAACCTCTAGAATTAAATACATTTCCATATCTTACTACAGAAAATCTTGTACCATTTTTGCCTGCCATATTATTTCCAGCTATAAATAATTTATCTGAAGCTAATTTAGAGGCTCCATATAAATTAATTGGGTTTGCAGCCTTGTCAGTTGAAAGAGCTAATACCTTTTTTACATTATTTTCTATTGCACAGTTAATAATATTTTCTGCTCCATAAATATTTGTTTTAATGCATTCAAAAGGATTATATTCAGCTATAGGAACTTGTTTAAGAGCTGCTGCATGAATAATAAAATCAATTGATTTAGTTGCTGTTTTTAATCTTGTATAATCTCTCACATCACCAATAAAATATCGAATGTTATTATTTTTAAAATTAATTTGCATTTGATGTTGCTTTAATTCATCTCTTGAAAAAATAATTAATTTTTTTGGTTTATATTCTTTTAAAATTTTTCTAGTCATTTGCTGTCCAAATGATCCTGTGCCACCAGTAATAAGAATTGATTTTTTATTAAACATCAGTAAAAATTTTTTTAGATACCATTTTTTTTTCAATTTTTTGATACTTTTTAATATCACATAACGACCTAGTGCCAATTATTTTTTTATAATATTTAGGAAATAATCCATGCCCTGGTCTTATTTTTCTAATATTATTATTTGTAAAATATTCTCCTTTTTTAATGTCTTTAACGGAATATATTGATCTTCTAAATTTAACATTGTATTTTTCATCTCCTTTTAGATTATAATTTGGAGAACCAAAACTTTTAAAAGCTTCATTTATATCTGTAGCAAGTTTATTTAATTCAAAAGGTTCAATAGAAAATGAAGAATCAGGTCCTCCAATTTTTCTATCGATAATAAAATGTTTCTCTACCAAAACAGAATTTAATCCTACTGATAATATGGCTGCAGTGTTAGTTAATGTATGATCTGATAATCCAATTAAAGCATTATATTTTTTTTGAAGGTCTTTAATTGTATTTAAATTTGCATCCTCAATCTTGGCAGGATAACTACTGACACAATGTAATAAAATAATTTTATTATTTTTTTGTTTTGCACAACAGTTTATTAATTCATCTATTTCTTTTAGATTTAGTAAACCGGTAGAAATTATTACAGGTTTATTAGTTTGTAAAGTTTCCCTAATTAACTCTAAATCACAAGCTTCAAATGATGGTATTTTGTAAGCAGGTACATTTAATTTTTCTAAAAAATCTAATGAGGTCTCATCAAAAATAGAAGAGAAACTTAAAATATCTAAATCTTCTGCATATTCAAATAATTTTTTTTGCCACTTCCAAGGGGTAGCTGCCCTTTCATATAAATTAAATAAATTATAATTTTTCCATAAGCCTTTTGAAATTAAAAAATCTTTTTTTGTGCTTTTAACAGTCATAGTATCAGCTGTATATGTTTGAAATTTGATTGCATCTGCACCATTTTTTTTTGCAGATAAAATAGTTTTCTTTGCAATTTTAAAACTTCCATTATGATTTGCTGATAATTCTGCAACTAACATTGGTTTATTTTTAATTGAAAGTATTTTATTTTTTATCTTAATTTTTTTATTAAACATTTTTTGATATTTTTACGTTGGTTAAAATATGTTTTTTAAATTTAGAAGCTTTAGTAAACTCTAGTTTATAATCGTCAATAATTATAAAAGATTTTTTATATAATTTTGAGTCAACCATTCTTATTTGATTATAGATATAATTTAAATTACTATTAAAATTTAGTTCATTTTCATGATATTTAATTCTTTTAAAATGTGTTTTCTTTCCAATTTGCTTATAAGAAACAATATTTGTTTGTTTATCTAATTTAACAATTTGATTAATACATATTTTTGTAACTCTATTTAATATCTGATCGGCATTACCCGCTAGAGAAAACTCTAATTGTTTAATGATTTCACCCTCATCCACTTTGTGTGAAGTTTTGAAAATACTAAGATGTGATTTTTTTTTGTTTCTAATTATTAAATTTTGAAGTGGGGAACCTCCTATACCATATGGAAGTTTAGACATATGGAAACTTATACACTCATATTTATTTATAATATATTGAGGAATTTTAAATCCCCAGTGGATAATATAGATTCTTTTAATTATTTTTTTTTTTAATATACTTTGTAATGATGTCTTATTATTGACCAAAATAAAATTTTTTAATTTTTTTTTATTTTTCTCAAATATATGTTTATTATCATCACCAATAGCTAATATTAAATTATATTTTTTAAACTTCATATATAAATGTTAAAAATTTTCTTTTTTTAGTTTTTAATTTAAATTTATTATTCTTGAACATTTTACTTGAAGCTACATTTTCAAAATGCACTTTTGCAATTTTTGTATATTGATACAAATTGTTATTAATTAATCTAATCGCTTTTGTGCCATAACCTCTATACCTAAATTCATAATCTATTAGTATTGATATTTCCACTTCAAAATTATTGTTTATAAATAAATTTATAATTCCTATTTTCATATTATCTACAGTTATTAAAAAAAGACAATAATTTGGATCTGTAATTTTAGAGTAAAACCATTTCTTATGATCATTGTAATTAATAGCTTTATTATTTATGAAGAAATCTCTTGAATTTTTTTGATTTTGAATTTTATAAAAATATTTCATATCTTTATTTTGAGCAATTTTAAACATTAATTCTTCATTTGTTTTATTTTCAAATAAAATTTTATTAAATTTGTTTTTATTTAAATCTGATATCATTAAAGAATTAATATGAAATTTTTTTTGAAATTTATATAATTTTTTTATAGAAAAAATTATGTCATTAATTTTTCTAATATTTAGCTTTATAGCTAAGTTTAAATTTTTAAATATTTCAACATTAAGTTTCTGGTTATTATATAATGCTAAATTTAAAGAAGGAACACCAAAAAAAACTCTTTCATAAGATGATATGCCTCCAGCCCCTATTACAAAATCTACTTTTGCGTAATATTTATTAAGATTTTCATTGAGTGAAACTATAAAAATGTTTTTAAATTGTTTAATTAAAATCTCTATTTTTTTTAATAACAAAATATTACTTCCAACACATATGTAAAATTTAAAATTTTTAAAAAAATTGTTTTGAATAAAAAAATTTAAAAGTTTTAAAGTATTTAATTTTTTATCAAATCCTCCTAAATTTATAAGCACAGAATTATGATTAATATTTAATTTAATTTTTTTTTGAAAGTTTTTTATGTATGATTTTCTTAAATAATTTTGTTTATAATCGTTAATAAAATAATTAATACCAAGAAAATATTTACAATTAAAGTTTTTGTTTTTCTTTTCAAATTTTTTTTGATTTTGATTTGGTGTATAGCAAATTAATTTATTACAATAATAATTTCGAGATGGAAAATCGTCAATAACTGTAATATTTATTATAGAATTAGATATTTTCTTTTCATTTTTATAATTAAAATTATAAATATCAATTACAAGTTCATCAATTTTAAATTTTTTTAATTTTATTATTAACTGATTAACAAAATCATTATTTTTTTTAAAAAAAGTTAAGCTGAAACCTTTTAATTTTTTTCTATAAAAAATCTCATCTTCTAAATTATTATTATTTATAATAAGAAAATAAATCTTAGCATTATTATTTAAATATATTGCTAAATTTCTACATCTCATTAAATGGCCTAGTCCATTTTGAAGATTAGATTCTATTAAAAAGGCAATATTAGCAGACATTTCTATATAATAAAAATGTCTCCGAATACTTTACTCCTATTATTGAACCAATATATGAGTCATATGATTTTATTGAATTGATAGATCGTGGGTGAAAATTTTTTTTTAATTCTTGATTGTATGCTTTTAATGCTTTTAATTTTAAATCATATTTTTTTGTTATATCCTCGTACCAATTGTGTCTAATTTTTATATTATCATGAAAAGCAAATTCTCTTGATGAAGGTATATCAAATGACAATATTTTTTTTATTGTCTGTTCTTTTGAGGGTCTAGAGGCTATAATTGATGTTTCACAGGCTATTTTATGATCAATGTTTAAATCGCTATGGCTATGAGTTAATAAGGTATGTGGCTTATAAAGGTCAATAAATTTTTCTATATGTTTGGCAATTGTTAAAATAGAAACTTGATCTAATTGGTTGTCTGGAAAGTCACAAAAGTGGGTTTGTTTTATTCCTAAAATTTTAGAGGCTTTTTTAGCAGAATTTTTTCTTGAACTTATTGCGCTTGCAAGACCCTTTTTACTTTTAAAATCTCTAGAACCTTCTCCGTTTGTCAAATGGACACAATAAATATCTTCTACTTTTGCATATTTTGCTATAAAACCTCCACATCCAAGTACTTCATCGTCAGGATGGGCTGAAATTATGAGAATGCTCATTATAAAAGTATGATTAAATTATTAATATTAAAAATCAAGTATTTATATATTTTTTTAAAATGCAAAGTTATATATAAATGTAACTTATGAAAAATATTATAAGCTTTTTTTTAAGTAAGTTTACAAATATTTTTTTTTTATTTCGATTAAAATTGCAATTTTTTTTTAATATTCGAAAACCATATCAAATAAATTATTTAAAAAATAATTCTTTAAAATCAAATGAAGAGAGATCTTGTTATGACAGACTTGAAAAAATCAAAAGTATTAAATTAAACTTTGGTTCTATTTTAGATATTGGTTGTAATGAAGGTTTTTTTACTTACAATTTAGTAGATAATGATTATTTCGGTCTAGGAATAGATGAAGACAGAAATGCAATATATATCGCAGAGTCAATAGTTAAATTAAAAGAAAAAAAAAATATATCTTATTTAAACTTAGAATTAACATTTGATAAAATCAAAAAATTACCGAATTGCGATACAGTAGTATTCTTATCAGTTTTCCATCACTGGGTTAACAGGTATGGTAAAGAAACAAGCATTAATATGTTTTCTGAATTATGTAAAAAAGCAAACAAATATATTATTTTTGAGAGTGGTCAGCCATCAGAAAAAGGCTTTAAATGGTCAAAAAAAATATCATTTATGGACGATTACGAAAATTGGATTCACAATTTTTTTAATGATAATAATTTTTTACAAAAATATTATTTAGGAAAATTTAAAACTAATATATCAAAC
>CETH01164559.1_pt1 | contig 31418 bp, 33 predicted proteins | sample 361461 | NCBI WGS metagenome assembly CETH01 (sample SAMEA2622695, study PRJEB7988) | marine metagenome | isolation source: saline water (ENVO:00002010), including
CTTCATCTTCTCAGGAGTTGAAGCCTCCGCGAAACCCGGGGCGGTTCAGACAGTCATTGGTCGCCTTCCTTATCTAACTCTTCATGGATACGCAGCTGCAGGTTCATACGGGCCAACCCATCGCAGCAGTGGCAACCGCAGAAGAAACCCGAGTTGCAGCGCGAGCAGCGTTCCTGCCGATTGGCGCGGGCCTCGGAGTACTCCTCGACGTGGCCGCACTCTTGGCACAGGACATAGCTGTCGGTCAGCGCTGCGCTCTGGTTGCTCATGCTTGATTACCTTTCGGCAGTCTCGATGGTTCGCCGGGAACGAATGGGGTTCCACGTTCACGGCGTTCCAGCGTCCAGAACTTTTCCCGGCGGGCTTCAAGCGGGTTGTTCAGAAGTTCGTGACAGCGCTTTTGCCGTGCATCGTTGCGTTCGTGCATCTGATCGCAGAACGCAGCAGTCCAGCAGACGACGCAGGCGCAGCCGGGTTCATGCTTTGGCTTGTAGCGCTGCAGGCTGTTCACTTGGACTGCCCCTGATCAGTACCGGCGAAGCTGGCTTGCAGACGGGTAACAATCTCGGCATTCAGGGAGCGGTTCGCCTTCTTGGCGGCAGCTTCTACCTGTGAGCGGAGGTCTGCAGGCATGCGGAGCTTGAATTGATAGTCAGTGCGGCTCATGAGAAATCGTCCTCATCACGCAGGCGTTCAGAGAGCAACGTCAGGTTGATCATCATGTGCTTACCGAGCTTGACGGTCGGAATGTAGCCGCGACGAATCCAGCCTCTGACAATGTCGTGATCCATACGAATCCAGTCCGCGAACTCTCGCCACGGCATCAGCGGTGGCGGGGGTGGTGGCGGTGGCTGGTCTCCAAGGTTGATATCCATACCTTCCACATCAATGCCCTTTGTTGCACTATGTTGATTAGGCCAGCTCCGGGATACGAGCTGTTGTAACTTACAAATGTGATGTACATACGTGGTCCGTATTTGTACATTACAAATCGCGTATTTTTTAGAACTTTATGGAATCGATCGAAGACAGGGTTAGGCTTCTGGTGGATAAGACAGGAGTCGATCAGCTGGCGAAGATGACAGACATCACCGGCACTCGATGGCGTACCGTGAGGTACGACAAGAGAAGTCGGGTAGGGGCTAGAGAAGTTGAGGTGCTCGCTTCTATCTATCCTCAATACGCCCTTTGGCTTGCCAGCGGTCAGGTGATGCCAGAAGCCGGGCAGACGAGTCCGGCGTACGACGAAGCTAACTCAAAGTTGCCAACACACCACGCGGGATAGCGATCACACAGGAAGTAGTTAGGCGCTGGTATTCCCGCAGCGCGAGCAAGGAGAGCTAAGCATGAATGCAGATTGGAATGACGCACCTAGGCGAGTGCGCAAAAAATCAGACCACACCGGAATGCTGGTAAGCATAGCGATCACGGTTGGTATTTTCAGTGCCGCCATATTCACAGCCGACTCAAAGGGTTGGCTAGACACCAGTGATCAGCAGCTGCCAGCGGCAGTCACCGCGCCTGAAACCAAGCCTGAGAAAGAGCAGAGCGTCGAAGAGTGGCTGAGGGAATACGACGCTAAGGTCTTTGAAGAGCTAGCGCAGCGACGTGCCCAGGAGTTAGCCGAGCAACAACGGCTAGCCGAACTAGCCAAACCCGCGCCCCAAGAAGAGCCGACCCGGCAAACCGTATTCAACGACAGCAACTACACCCCGCGTCGTGATGTAAACACCATCAGCATGAATACCCCCCGCCAGACTGCAGCGTCAGTCCCACAACAGCAAGCAACTCCAAATAGGCAATATGTAACCGTTGTAGAGGAAACAAAGCGCTCCTGCTGGCCCTTGGAGGAAGGGTCGGCAGCATGCAGACGCTTCAAGCAACAAGCGCAGCAGAGCGATAGAAGGGCGTGCGACCTCAGAGGGAGCAGCTATGCATGTGAAAGGGCTAATCGGTACGACTTGCGCTGAAATGAATGCACCTGTTTGATGTTCTTGATGAGAAACACAAAATATGGGGTTTCTCAACAAAATCCGCAGGTTAGGTGTAAGAGTGAGATTAGAAGCTTAACATCTGTGTGGTTATACAGTCATTTTTCTTTAGGTTGCTGAAAAATCGATAATTTTTTTCAGGAAAAATGGTCTTGCCATGGCTGACTATATTCATTATCTTGTCGTCAGGCTGCAAGGAGCATCCTACATCTTGTGTTTTTGCATTCGCGGTGGCGGATATGAATTTCGTCCGTTATTTTGACGAATGAGAAAGGGAGGTCTAATCTGCGCCATTTTGTTGACTTTTTGGGTCGGCAAAGGTTAGTATTTGATGGCATGCAGATTGCAAGCACAAAAACCCCTCCGGGTAACCGGAAGGGCTTTGTAATTAGTGCGCTTTTGCAGGGTTTCAGTTTGGTCGCCGAGTCCCTAAAAAAGCTAACCGTCAACCTTCAAGGTTGCAGCTGGGGTAAAGAATATACAGATTCTTTTCCTCCCTCGCAAGTCGCTGAATGAAGTGCAGTGGCTAGCCAGGCTCTAATCGAGGAGCTGTGCCTTGCTTGGTTGGCATTTATTGCCAAATCGAGAGGTACTTTAAAATGGCTAAAAACCCAAAAGAAACATCCAGCGATGTTAGCTCCCTTGCCTCTGAAGTTCTCAGAGACCCCCACGCTTCGCAGATTGCAAAAAGTCTAGCGGCTTCGGCGCTGTCACAAAGCTCGTCCTCTAAGGAGACAGGCAAAGCGATGGAGGAGAGGGCGTCAAAAGCGCTCAGCTCAGAGCGGTCTAGCGAAGTGGTCAAAACTCTCGCTGGCTCGATTGTCTCTCAGTCCAGAAAGTCACGATGACGGGAGGTTGTTATGAGACGGTGCAGAGTACCAAGAGCGCGACACAAAAGCGTTTACGTTAGATCCTACCAGCGTAGCCGATTTGGGCGGAGAGAAAGTGTCTGTGCTCACTTTCGCAGTCCTCCTTCTCAGCTAAGTCTGTTTTAAATGGTAACGAGGCTCGGCATGGATGCTGATGCCTTTTCGTGGAAGATGGGTTTTGTCTGGTCCTGAAATAGCAAAACCGGCGCGAGGCCGGTTTTCCAGTTATTCTCAGGCGGGGTTTATGTATGCTGAATAGCTTTTTGGGCCGCTGATGTGTAACTGGGATGCAGTATTCCCATTTTTGGCGGCGGTGCAGTAGGTGCGCCGGCCGGATTTGGAGCAAACCACATGTCGTCAAAGGGCACTTTGACGGTGTTGCCCAAGTCGAATTTGGTTGCAAAGCTTAAGCCGCTTGCCGTAAATCCTTTGTCTCCTGGGTGGAGTGCAAATTCACTTGGGTAGATCCTATTAAGTTTTTGAGTCGTTCCGTACGCAATCTCGATCTCATGCGTGCTGTTCGATACTGCGATCACTAGCGCTGGTCGCATTTTGCTTGCTGGTTTGTTCGCCTCCTCTGGAAAGCGACACCATACGATGTCGCCTGCAGCTGGTAGTGGATGAAATGGTTTTGTCATAAATTAAAAAGCCTCTCTGTGAATAACTCATCTGGCGTATCTGTTGCGGAGCTTGCCGCACGGATTGACGCAATTTGAGCTTGGGTTAGTTGTTGATCGTCACGCTCGTACGTCGGAAGGTAGCGATTAGCTAGCTCCCTCAGTGCTAAGTGGGCGATTTCAGTTTTGCTTAAGCCGGTCTTCTGCATCAGCAGTTCGATAGTGGAACTGCTCACACCGGTTGGTGTGTCCTGCTTTCGCAAGCGGAGCAGGAAGCTGTCAGTTTTTTCGGCGGTAGCATTCATATTTAGCTCCATCACTAATATTGCCGAGTTCAGTACTCGCAAACTCTGGGCGAAAGTAGGTAGCCCAGCTGATATACAATGTATATCACTTGCCTGCGGCCGTCAAGTTTTTGTTGACCAAAGCCATGTGGAATGTTAGGCAAGGCGTCGAAAAGTGTCGAAAGCTAAGCCCGGTAAAGTGTAATTATGGCTGTCTGATTTTCATTAAATTCAATTAAATCAATGCATTGTCATGAAATGGGCTTCAAAGTGCAGAGCGCAAACGGGTTCGAATCCCTCTCTCTCCGCCAGACAAACAAAAAAGCCCCAGCGCAAGCTGGGGCTTTTTTGTTTGTGCGGTGAACAGACGGACGAGAACCCTCACGGTTCGACCGGAGCCAGCAACGCTGGCGAAGGAACGTCGGAGCGCAGCGACGACGACCCGAGTACTGGCCTGGCCTTGGGGCGAGTCGCAAAGCGCTGAATAATCCATCTGTCTCAGCCAGCCAAGCAACGACCTACAACCCTGAGAGCTCAGCTTGTTCGCCGGTACCACCTGACAGGCGAGGCGAACAATCTCAAACCCGCCATCCTCCGCAGCGCCGAAATTCCCGCCTGCATACTCGGTAATCAATCCAGTCAACGCAGATTTCGTTGCATCGAGTTCGTTGCGAGTCGCAGTGCACGCATGTCTGCATCAATATGTTGTTTTCCGTCCCGTCCCGCTGCTGCCGCTCCCACTCCCGAGCCTCGGAGCGCCATAAACCGCTGCATGTCCTGTAACTCCGGATTTGTAATACTCCTCACGAAATGATTTGTATCAACTAAGGTTTGTCTTGGTGGTGATACGTTCAAGCACATCGCCATGCAGATGGCTGACTGTTTCACAGGTTTTGTAGATGGAGTTGCCCTTGCCTGTGCGTCTTTGCAGGGGTGAACACGGATAAGGCTTCATTCCTCTGGAGGTGTCCAATGGACAGCGCACCTGATCGTGAGAAAGACAAGGGCCAGGATATGGCCTCCCGCTTCCCTACTGCGTATTCGATTCTGTTCCTGCTGATCATTCTGATGGCCGGTCTCACCTGGATCATGCCGGCGGGCAAGTTTGACCGCGAGATGAACGAGGCGGTTGGGCGTGAGGTGGCGGTTGCCGGGACTTACCATGAAGTTGAGCCGAATCCGCAGGGCATCGTCGAGGTGATGCTGGCGCCCGGCGCGGGTTTCTATGATCCGGACAGTTATGCGGCCAACGCGATTGATGTGGCGCTGTTCGTACTGTTTCTGGGTGGCTTTCTCGGTGTGGTCAACGCCACCGGCGCCATTGATACGGGCATCCGGTCGGCGATGGTGCATCTGAAGGGCCACGAGATCTGGATGATCCCGATACTCATGAGCCTGTTTGCCATTGGTGGTACGACCTATGGCATGGCCGAGGAGACGCTGGCGTTCTATGCCTTGCTGATACCCGTGATGATGGCGGCGGGGTATGACTCGGTTACCGGTGTGGCGATCATTCTGATCGGGGCCGGCATTGGTGTGCTTGGCTCGACAATCAACCCCTTCGCGACGGTGATTGCGGCCAATGCGGCGGGTATTCCGTTTACTGACGGGATTATTCCCCGGTTTGTGATTCTGCTGGGCGGGCTGGTGATCTGCATCGCCTACGTGATGGTGTATGCCCATCGCGTCAAACAGGACCCGTCCAGGTCGGCGGTGGCCAAGCAGCTTGAGGAGCACAAGGCCTTTTTCCTCAAGCGTCAGGCAGCCGAGGAGCATAGTGATCACCTGACCGGCATTCAGTCGGTGGTGCTGGTGCTGTTTGCACTGACCTTCGCGGTGATGATCTGGGGCGTTTCATCCCAGGGCTGGTGGATGGCGCAGATGGGCGCGCTGTTCCTCGGGTCTGCAATCGTGATCGGCGTGATTGCAGGTCTGGGCGAGAAGGGTCTGACCAGTCACTTTGTCGACGGTGCCAGAGAGTTGCTGGGTGTGGCACTGGTTGTCGGGTTGGCGCGCGGGATTGTGGTGATCATGGAAAACGGCCTGATCGCAGACACCATGCTGCACATCGCAGCACAGGCGCTGGACGGCATGGGCGGCTTGGCCTTTATCAATCTGATGTTCTGGATCGAGGCGGCGATGAGTTTTCTGGTGCCGTCATCTTCGGGGCTGGCTGTGCTCTCCATGCCGATTCTCGCGCCTCTGGCTGATTTCGCCGGGGTCGGACGTGACCTTGTAGTCACTGCCTATCAGTCGGCCAACGGTCTGGTGAACTTCATCAACCCGACCTTTGCGGTGGTGGTTGGCGGGCTGGCCATCGGCCGGGTGTCCTACGACCGTTGGCTGGCTTTCGTCTGGCCGCTGCTGGTCATTCTGGTGTTGTTCATCACTCTCGTTCTGAGTATTTCCGTTCTGCTGTGAGCGCTTGGCCAATGCAATAGGGAGAAAGGATATGTCTGTTCAAGAGCTGGGCGTTCACTCCGAAACAGGGCGTTTGCGTCAGGTGGTTGTTTGCCGGCCGGGGCTGGCGCATCGGCGACTCACGCCCGGCAATTGCCAGGAGTTGCTGTTCGATGACGTCTTTTGGGTAAAGCAGGCGCAGAAGGATCACGATGTATTTACCCAACTGATGCGAGAAGAAGGCGTGGAGGTGCTGGACGTCAATACCCTGCTGGCCGAAACCCTCGATAACGCCGAGGCGCGCAGTTGGGTGCTGGATCACCGGATTACCGCCAATCAGGTCGGAGTAGGCGCAAAATCCGAACTGGTCAGCTGGATGACAGAGATTCCGAGTGAGCTGCTGGCCAGGCATCTGCTTGGCGGCCTGACCGTTGAGGAGCTGCCCTTTGAGCCTGCGGGGCTGTTCGGCAGTTACATCGGCCATCACGGATTTGTGTTGCCGCCACTGCCGAACGCGCTCTTCACCCGTGACAACAGCGCCTGGATCTACGACGGTGTGGTGGTCAACCCGATGTTCTGGAATGCCCGCCGCCCTGAGACGCTGCTGAATACGGCGATTTACAAGTTCCACCCAAACTTTGCCGGTCGTACCAAGATTCACTGGGGCGACCCGACGGTCGACCACGGGCTGGCGACCCTCGAAGGGGGCGATATCATGCCGGTTGGCAACAAGACTGTGCTGGTCGGAATGGGGGAGCGTTCCTCGCCCCAGGCCGTCGGCCAGCTGGCGCAGGCCCTGTTTGCCGGGGAGGTGGTCGAGCGGGTGCTGGCGTTTCGTATCCCCAAATCCCGCTCGGCCATGCACCTCGATACCGTGTTTACCCTGTGCGGCGGCGACGTGGTGACCACCTTCAAAGAAGTGGCGGATGAGCTGGTGTGTTACGACATTCGCCCGGGAGACGCCCTGAGGGCGCTGGATTTTCGTATGGATCCGCGTCCGATCTTCGAGATCGTGGCCGAGGTGCTTGGCTTCAGCAAGCTGCATGTCGTGCCCACCGGTGGTGACACCGAGGAGGAGCGGGCCCGTGAGCAATGGAACGATGGCAATAACGTGGTGGCGCTCCGCCCCGGTGTGGTCATCGCCTATGACCGCAATGACGATACCAACGCCGAACTGAAGGCAGCCGGCATCGAGGTGCTGGAGATTCCGGGGGCCGAACTGGGGCGCGGTCGGGGTGGCGGCCACTGCATGAGCTGCCCAACGGCGCGCGACCCGGTTTGAACAGGACAGGAGACCACAGGCCATGGCATTCAATCTGAAAAATCGCAGCTTTCTGACGCTGCGCGACTACACGCCGAAAGAAATCGCCTTTCTGCTCAAACTGGCGGCCGACCTCAAGGCGGCAAAGTACGCCGGTACCGAACGCCCCGTTCTGCAGGGCAAGGATATTGCGCTTATCTTTGAGAAAAGCTCCACCCGAACCCGTGTCGGCTTTGAAGTGGCCGCCTACGATCAGGGCGCCAGAGTGACCTATCTCGGGCCGTCCGGGAACCACATCGGTCACAAGGAAACGGTAAAGGACACCGCGCGTGTGCTTGGACGAATCTACGATGCCATCGAGTACCGGGGTTTTGGCCAGGAGGTGGTGGAGACGCTGGCTGCCTACGCCGGTGTGCCGGTGTATAACGGGCTGACTGACGAGTTTCACCCGACCCAGATTCTGGCTGACTTTCTGACCATGCAGGAGCATGTCGACAAGCCGTTGCATCAGGTTGCCTATGCCTTTCTCGGTGACGCGGGCAACAACATGGGCGACAGCCTGCTGATTGGTGGCGCCAAGATGGGCATGGATGTGCGTCTCTGCGCCCCGCGTGCCTGCTGGCCTGAGGAGAGCATTCAGCGTGAGGCCCGGGAGATAGCGGAGCAGACAGGCGCGCGGGTAACCCTGGCCGAAAGTGTGGACGAGGCGGTGCGGGGTGTGGATTTTGTCTATACCGATGTCTGGGTCTCCATGGGCGAAGCCAAGGAGAAGTGGGCAGAGCGTATCAAGTTGCTCAAGCCCTATCAGGTCACCCGCGAGGTGATGGAGAAGACCGGTAATCCGCGCGCCTGCTTTATGCATTGCCTGCCCGCCTTTCATAACGCGGAAACCACTGTCGGGGCTGAGATCCAGCGCGAATTCGGTCTCGATTGCATGGAGGTGACGGAGGAGGTGTTCGAGAGCCCGGCATCCATCGTGTTCGATCAGGCGGAAAACCGAATGCACACCATCAAGGCGGTGCTGGTCGCCACCCTCGGAGGCTAGCATGCTGATCGTCGTTGCCCTGGGTGGCAATGCCCTGCTCAAGCGCGGGGAGGCCATGACTGCCGAAACTCAGCGGGCCAATGTGAGCACGGCTGCTGCCGCGCTGGCGGAACTGGTCAGTGAGGGGCATCAACTGGTGATTACCCATGGCAATGGGCCGCAGGTTGGCCTGCTGGCCCTGCAGGGCGCAGCCTACCGCCCCGATGGTGCCGACCCGCTGGATGTGCTGGGCGCCGAGACCGAAGGCATGATCGGCTACATGATCGAGCAGGAGCTGGAAAATGCCATCGACCATCAGAAGCCGGTCGCGACGCTGCTGACCCAGGTGGTGGTGGATCTGGCTGACCCGGCATTTCAAAAGCCTACCAAGTTTGTCGGGCCGGTATACGACAAAGCCGAGGCCGAGCGCAGGGCGGCGGCTGCCAACTGGTCGATTGCGCAGGATGGTGACAAGTGGCGCCGCGTGGTTCCGTCGCCGGCGCCGCTTGAGATTCCCGACCTGTCGGTGCTGAAAATCCTGCTGCGCAACGAGGTGATTGTCATCTGTGCGGGCGGCGGTGGTATTCCGGTGGTGCGCCGGCCCGACGGCAGCCTTGTTGGCGTGGAGGCGGTGATTGACAAGGACGCGGCCAGTGCCTTGCTTGCAGAGCAGATAGACGCCGATGCGCTGCTTTTGCTGACCGATGTTGATGCGATCTATCGCGATTTCGGTACTCCGCAGGCCCGGCGGGTGAGTGCGCTGAGCGTAGCTGACCTCGACGGCATCAGCCTGCCGGCGGGCTCGATGTTGCCGAAGGCAAAGGCTGCCGCGCAGTTTGCCGGCACCGGCAAGATCGCCGCCATCGGCCGGCTGGAGGATGCGTCCGGCATTCTGCGTGGCAGCGCCGGGACGCGGATCGGCTGACGAGCCTGTCGTCGCATCGCTGCAGTGAAGGCGTCGGTTAGCGCCAAGGCCGCTGTTCGTTGTGTGCTGTTTGCCCTTCGCCGCCCCTTTGCAGCGCATCAGGTCAGCCACCTTCACCGACGCTTCTGTCCTGATTTCCAACCTTGTTCCCGTTGCCATCTCGGGTAATGATCAGCTTGGCGCGGCAGTGTACCGCGCCCCCGGATTGATCCGGGTCCAATGACAAGGAGTGGGTATGGCGGCGGTTGTGAGTTCGCAGGGTGAATGGCGCAACTGGTCAGGGTCGCAGCGTGCGATGCCCGGGCGCTGGTGGCGTCCGGGCAGCGAGGACCAGCTGGTTGCGCTGTTGCAGAGCTCGAGCGGTGAGGTTCGGGTGACCGGGGCGGGGCATTCGTTCAGTGCGCTGTGCAAAACGGCAGGGAATCTGGTTTCCCTTGAGCATCTGAACGGGCTGGTCTCCCACAACGCTGAACGTCTGACCGCCACCGCGATGGCGGGCACGCCGTTGCATGAATTGGGCTCTTTGCTCTGGCCGCTCGGGCAGGGGCTGATCAATCAGGGCGATATTGATGCGCAGTCGTTGGCAGGGGCGTGCGGCACCTCTACCCACGGTACCGGGTTGGGCCTGGGGTCGTTCTCTGCACTGGTGCGTGGATTGCGGCTGGTGACGCCGAGCGGTGAGGTGATCGACGCTGACTCCTCGCACAATGCGGACATTCTGCAGGCGGGGGCAACCTCGCTTGGTGCGCTGGGCGTGATCACCCGGATTACTCTGCAAAACCGCTCCAGTTATCACCTGGCCGAGCGTGAGTACCTGCTGCCGCTGACTGAGGTGCTGAGCTGTTTTGAGGGGCTTGCGCAGGATAACCGCCACGCCGAGTTTTGGGCGTTTTTCCGCACCGACAGGGCTGTTGTGAAGGTGCTGAACGAGTCAACCGAGCCGCCGACTGCAAAGCCCCGTTTCAATCTGCCCGTCGACAGGGTGCTCGATATCACCTCACGGATTGCCCATGGCGTGGCAGGCGCAGATGCGTTGATGCAGCGGCTGTTGACCGCGCTGCACTCGGAGGTGCGCCGAGTCGGGCGCTCCTACCAGATTTTCCCCAGCCCGCGGGCGTCGCGCTTTAATGAAATGGAATACGAGCTGCCGTTGGCACGCGGACTGGAATGCGTGGAAGAGGTGCTGGCGACGGTCAAGCGTTCATCCTTGCGTACGTTGTTTCCGCTGGAGTACCGCACGGTGGCGGCAGATGAGGCCTGGCTCTCGCCGTTCTACGGGCGTGACAGCGCGTCCATCTCGATTCACCAGCATGTCTGCACGGATTACCGCCCACTGTTCAACCTGGTGGAGCCGATTTTCTGGAAGTACGGCGGGCGTCCCCACTGGGGCAAGCTGCATTCGCTGGATGCGGTGCGACTGGCCGAGCTGTATCCGCGTTGGGATGACGCGAGGCGAGTCCGTGAGCGTCTGGACCCGCAAGGTCGTATGCTCAACGCCCATTTGCGCAAGCTGCTGGTGCTGCCATGAGTACGCATGATGCCTATTTCAGCAGGCTTCAGGCTGCGCTGCAGGCGGAGGGTGAGCTGCTGCCGCGGCTGATCGTCGATCTGGATCGGCTGGACCATAACATTGATCAGGCGGTGGCCTTTGCCGCGCAGGCCGGCAAGGCGTTGCGGCTGGTGGAAAAGTCGCTGCCGTCGTTCCAACTGCTTGATTATATTGCCCGGCGAGCGGGTACCCGGCGGTTAATGTCGTTTCACCAACCCTTTCTCAATCTCGACGCGCAGCACTGGCCGGATGCCGACATCCTGCTTGGCAAGCCGCTGCCGGCGGCGCTGGCCGAACGTTTCTATCAGCTGCATCAGGGTGGGTTTGATCCGCAGCGGCAACTGCAATGGTTGATCGATGCGCCTGAGCGGCTGCAGCAGTATCTGGCGCTGGCGCAGCGGCGCGGGATTCGTCTGAACGTGAATCTCGAGCTGGATGTGGGCCTGCATCGCGGCGGCATTCCCGAGGGGGAGGTCGGTGCAAGGATGTTGGGTGAGATTTTGCGGACGATCGAACAGTACCCGCAGCACCTGGCCTTTACCGGTTTTATGGGTTACGAGCCGCATGTGGCGATGGTGCCGCGCCTGTTCGGATCGCCGGCCCGGTTGCTGGCGCAGGCGATGGCGACCTATCAGGCGCGGGTGGAGCAGGTGCAGCGGGAGGCGCCGGCCCTCTGGGCTCGGGCGTTGGCAGCGGGCGGACAGCCGCCGCTGACGTTGAACACCGCGGGCAGTCCTACCTATCGACTGCACGATCAGGAGCAGCTCAGCAACGAGCTGGCGCTCGGCAGCGGGCTGCTCAAGCCTGCGCATTTTGATCTGCCGAGTCTGGCCGATCACTTGCCGGCGCTGTTTATCGCTACGCCGGTGCTCAAACGTGCGCCTTCGCTGAGCCTGCCCGGGCTTGGTCGTTTGCCCCGGCTGCTGTCTCGTATGTCTGGTCGGGGCCGCGAGGCGATGTTTGTCTACGGTGGCAACTGGCTGGCCGACCCGGTCTCGCCTGGCGGTCTGGCGCCGAGTGCACTTTATGGCAGCAGCTCCAATCAGCAGTTGTTGCTGGCACCCACCACTGCGGCGCCGCAGCTTGATGAGCTGGTATTCCTGCGACCTCGCCAGAGCGAAGCGGTACTGTTGCAATTTGGGGATCTGCTGGCGGTGCGCGGCGGGCGGATCGTCGAGCGCTGGCCGGTGTTTAATGGCTGATTGGCACCGCATGTTTGCGCTGGATCACGTCTGCGATGGCTGGTGCCTGCAGCACTGTACTCGGGCGCTAGCATGAATAAACGGTAAACAGGCCGGCTCGGGATGAGCAGTGAGAGAACAGGGAGCGTTGCATGCGAGCAGATCAGGAGGATCGTCCGCGTCGTTCGGGCGGGGCGGGCGCGTCGATTGGCCGGGTGGCGAGCCGGCTGTTGTGGATTGGGGTGGTATTGTTGCTGGTGCATGTTGGCCGCCCGGACTGGCTGCCCGCTGCGCGTGACCAGCTTGTCGCCGCGCTTTCGCTGGTGCCTGCGCAGGTGTCGGTAACTCATACTCCCGAGGAGGCTCCTGCCAAACAGGCCCCCGCCGAGACGCCGCCGCTGGCAGACTCGCAGACCGCTGCGGGGCAGCAGGTTGCCCCGGTCGTCCGGGCCGAGGCACCCGGCGGGCGCCAGACGTCCTTCAATGACGACAACTATGTGCCCCGGCCGCTGGTGAATGTGATGGAGTCGAGTCATGTTCGCCAGTATGCGCAATCACAGCCGCGACGCATTGAACAGCCGCGTCAGCGTGGTCTGAACGGCACGGGGACTGCCACCTTCTACTGGGAGGATGCCCGTGGTCGGCGCAGCCGCTGGCAAACCGCCTACAGCTATCGCAACAGCCTGATCGATACGGCCAGCTTCTGCAGCAACTATCGCCGCGGCTCGATTGACTACCGCACCTGTCGCAAGGGCGCGAAGGCCTGGCTGGGGGAGCGTTGCGGTAACGGCAACCGGGTGGCAGGGGAGCGGCAGCGCATGTACTGCCATGCCCATAGCGGGTTCGGTCTGTAATCGCGGTGCTTTATTCACCCGGTTTGTTGGCTGATATTTCAGGTCTGCCGTTGGGCAGGAGGTGCCTTGCTTTTTGCTGGTGAAGGATTTAGCTTCTGGATCCGAAGCTAAATCACTGGTCGGCGCGACCGACCCGTCATGTCCCAGCAAGAGGCGAGAATAAAGTGAAAACACGTATTACAGAACTGTTCGGCATTCAGCACCCGATCCTCCAGGGCGGCATGCACTGGGTTGGTTTTGCCGAACTGGCGGCTGCCGTTTCCAACGCTGGCGGTCTGGGTACCATTACTGGTCTGACCCAGAAGACCCCGGCAGATCTGGCCAACGAAATCGCCAAATGCCGGGAACTGACCAGCAAGCCGTTCGCCGTTAACCTGACCTTCCTGCCGACCGTCAATGCGCCGGACTACCCGGGCTACATCGATGCCATCGTCAAGGGCGGCGTCAAGATCGTTGAAACCGCAGGCCGCAGCCCGCAGGAATACATGCCGCTGCTGAAAGACGCCGGCATCAAGGTCATCCACAAGTGCACCTCGGTTCGCCATTCGCTCAAAGCCCAGTCCATCGGCTGCGACGCGGTCTCGGTTGACGGCTTCGAGTGTGGCGGCCACCCGGGTGAAGACGATATCCCGAATATGATCCTGCTGCCGCGCGCTGCCGACGAGCTGGAAATCCCGTTTGTTGCTTCCGGCGGTATGGCTGACGGCCGCTCGCTGGTTTCGGCCATGGCGCTGGGCGCTGAAGGCATGAACATGGGTACACGTTTCATCGCCACCAAGGAAGCGCCGGTTCACGAGAACGTCAAGCAGGCCATCGTCGCCGCTTCCGAGCTGGATACCCGTCTGGTCATGCGCCCGCTGCGCAACACCGAGCGCGTTCTCAACAACGCGGCTGTTGAGCGTATCGTCGAGAAAGAGAAGGCACTGGGCGACAAGCTGACCTTCGCCGATATCATCGATGAAGTTGCCGGTGTCTATCCGCGCATCATGCAGAACGGTGAAATGGATCTGGGCGCCTGGTCCTGCGGTATGGTTGCCGGTCTGATTCATGACATTCCGAGCTGTGAAGACCTGATCGAACGCATCATGAAGCAGGCCGAAGACATCATTCGCGCCCGTCTGGTGTCGATGCTGTAATCGGATTGCCGCCTGGCATGGTGCCGGGCGGCGTCCCTGTCAGGACGTTGCTATGCCGACCACCCACATCGACTGCAGTGTTGTGAAAACCGCCGAGATCATCGGCGAGTGGTGGTCGCTGCTTATTCTGCGCAATGCCTTTCATGGCATGCGTACCTTCGATGCTTTCCAGCGCCAGCTGGACATCTCCAGCAGCGTACTCAGCGCCCGGTTGAAAAAGCTCACCGAGGCGGGCGTGCTGCAGAAAGTGCCATCGGCGGCTGACGGGCGCTCGTTCGAGTACCGTCTGACGCCCGCTGGCATGGACCTCTATCCGATCATTATTGGCCTGATGCAGTGGGGTGAGAAGTGGCGCCCTAACGGCAAGGGTGACCGCATGTTGCTGCTGGAAAAGGCGAGCGGTCAGCCCATTCGGGGAGCGGAGGTATTATCGGCCGATAATCGCCCGCTCAAGGCCTGGGAGGTCGAAGTGCAGGCCGGGCCCGGCGCTGATGACTATGTGCGTCAGTTGGTCGGCGAGGCCTGACTGGCGCACGATTTCGCCTGTTCGGGGTGGGCATCGGCGTTTACTTGGGTATCATTTGCCAAAGCTCCGCGTGCTGCGCGGCCACCTCACAGTCACAGGGATGGTTAATCAATGAAAGCTACCTCACTGCTTGCGCTGGGTCTGACCGGTGCCTTGCTGTCTGCGCCGTTGCAGGCGGTAACCGAGTACGACAAGAAAGGCGACCTGCGCACGCAGATCACCCAGTGGATCAATCAGGCTCTCAACGGTGATGCCCAAGCCCAGCGGGAACTGGCGCAGCGTTACTACGATGGTGAAGGCGTCGAGCAGGATTATGCCAAGGCCTTCGAACTCTACAGCGAAGCTGCAGCCCAGGGTGATGCCGAGGCCCAGTTCTCCGTAGCCTACATGTACGACATGGGTGAGGGCGTCGAGCTGGATGACCTCAAGGCCATCGAGTACTACACCCTGGCCGCCGAGCAGGGTAACGCGGCTGCCCAGTTCAACCTGGCGCTGATGTACGACGAGGGCGAGGGTGTGCCGGTGGATGACCTCGCCGCCATTGAGTGGTACCTGCGCGCGGCAGAGCAGGGCCACGCCGACGCGCAATACAATCTGGCACTCATGTACGACGAAGGTGAAGGTGTGCCGGTCAATGACAGCAAGGCCGCCGAGTATTACCTGATGGCGGCGCAGCAGGGTCACGCCGATGCCCAGTACAATCTGGCGCTGCTGTACGACCTTGGCGAGGGCGTGCCGCTGGATGACCGCGAGGCCATTCGCTGGTACACCGCCGCCGCCGAGCAAGGCGACGCCGCCGCGCAATACAACCTGGCGATCATGTACGACGAGGGCGAAGGCGTGCCGGTGGATGATCGGCGTGCTATCGGGTGGTACCGCAAGGCCGCCGAACAGGGGCACAAGGATGCTCAGTACAACCTGGCGCTGATGTACGACGAGGGTGAAGGCACCAAGGTGGACGATGCCGAGGCCATCAACTGGTATACCTTCGCCGCCGAGCAGGGGCATGCCAAGGCCCAGTACAACCTGGCGCTGATGTACGACGAAGGGGAAGGCACCGCCGAGGACAATCAGGCAGCTATCAGGTGGTACACCGCTGCCGCCGAGCAGGGTGAGCGTAATGCCCAGTACAATCTGGCGATCATGTACGACGAGGGTGAAGGCACCCCGGAAGACAATGCGCAGGCCATCAGGTGGTACACCGCTGCCGCCAGTCAGGGCGAGGCAAGCGCCATGTTCAATCTGGCCATCATGTATATGAACGGCGAGGGAATTCCTACCAACAATGCGATGGCCTACATGCTGTTTGCGCTCAGTGCCGGGCAGGGGCTTGAGGGAGCGCGCGAGGCGCGTGACGTGATGGCCGATGAACTGAGCGCCAGCCAGCTCAAGACGGCCCGGCGTGCTGCCGCCGAATGGACGGTCGGTGAGGCGCTGCCCTCACTCTGAGCACTATCGTTGTCTTATTCATGCCGTGAATAAGTTTTATCAGTTTGGCGGGGGTCCAATCCGGACGCAATTTGCGTACTGTATCGGTCCCCGCAGAACGGCCGGTGGGCCGCCTTTGCACACCGAACAGTCTTTGCACTTCATCTTGCTCACATTATCCGGAGGTAGCTGACATGGCTGCGTTTGAAGATATCAAGAAAGTTGGCGTTATCGGCGCTGGCACCATGGGTCGCGGCATCGTGATGAACTTCGTCAACGCCGGTTACCCGGTCACCTGGCTGGACGTCAATGGCGAGATGCTGGAGAAGGGCCTGGTCGAGATCGCCGCGGTCTACAAGCGCTCGGTTGCCCAGGAGCGTTTTGACGATGCCGAAGCGCAGGCGCGTGTTGCCCGTATCAGCACCACCCAGGACTACGCAGATCTGGCCGACATGGACCTAGTTGTTGAAGCCGTCTATGAAAACATGGATCTGAAGAAGAAGATCTTCGCCGAGCTGGACAAGGCGGTTAAGCCGTCCGCGATTCTGGCCACCAACACCTCCTATCTGGATATCGACGAAATCGCGTCCGCGACCCAGCGTCCGACCCAGGTTCTGGGTCTGCACTTCTTCAGCCCGGCGCACATCATGAAGCTGCTGGAAGTCGTTCGTGGCAAGGCTACTGCCCAGGACGTGATGGACGCCTGCCTGGCTGTTGGCAAGAAGATCGGCAAGGAAGCAGTCCTGGCCGGCAACTGCCACGGCTTTATCGGCAACCGCATGCTGGAAAAATACTCCCGCCAGTCCCGCGAAGTGGTACTGGAAGGTTCCACCCCGTGGGAAGTCGACCAGGCGCTGCAGGGCTTCGGCATGGCGATGGGCCCCTACCGCATGTACGACGTTGTGGGTGTTGACCTGGGCTGGCGTTCCCGTCAGCTGGCTGGCATCGGTCGCGGCGAGCCGATCGTGTGGCTGGACAACAAGCTGTGTGAAATGGAGCGTTTCGGTCAGAAGAGCGGCCACGGCTTCTACAAGTACGAAGCAGGCAGCCGTCAGGCGATCCACGATCCGGAAACCGACATGATGGCCCGTGAAGTGGCTGAAGAAGCCGGCTACACCGCCCGTGACGTATCCGCCGAGGAAATCGTGACCCGTTGCATCCTGGCGCTGGTCAACGAAGGTGCGCGCATTCTGGACGAAGGCTTCGCCGAATCCGCTGAAGACATCGACCGCGTTTACCGCTTTGGTTACGGCTTCCCGGCTGACCGCGTAGGTCCGATGGCGTACGCCGACAGCCTGGGTCTGGACAAGGTGCTGGCCGAAATCCGCGCGCTGGAAGCCGAGCGTGGCGAGTTCTGGAAGCCCGCTGCCGGTCTGGTCAAGCTGGCCGAAGCTGGTGGTCGCTTCACCAAGGCCTGATCGAGCTGATTAAAAAAACCGCGGCAGCTTGCGCTGTCGCGGTTTTTTTTGATTTTTCACAGAGGTCGAGCGGGCTGGCGGGACAACGGCGGACACGCTGCGCTTGGTTCGCCCTGCGGGCTGGCGCCGTAGCGTAGGGTGGACTAAGCCGAAGGCGTGTCCATCAGAGCGGCATCAGGCCAACACAGGTGTCCGCCGATCAGGCGTCGCCTTGTTACTTGTGGCTCACCGGTATGCCGGTCACGGTCTGGCCGTTGACGGTCGCTTCCTTGAGCATGATCTGATAGTGCTGGCCGTCGGTTTCGATCTGGCTCAGGCGCACCAGCAGGTAGTTCCAGTCCTTGGCAAACCACAGAGTGGTTTCGCGGCGGGCGTCGGGCTCGCGTACCCGTTCGACCTCTACCGCATCAAACTGTCCGGCTTTGGTGGTGACCCGTTCTTCGCCAACCACTCGGAACGCGTACTCTTCTATCTCATCGCCGTCGACTACGCGGTAGGTCATGTCTGTCTTGCCGGCGGCCAGATCCGCCTGCAGCGCAAGCTGGTAGGTAGTCTTGTCGAGCAGGCCGGGTTCGGTTGGCAGGCTGAACGATTCACCCTTGTAGGTGCCGGTGACCTGCGCCTGGGGCCAGTCGAAGTGCTGCAGGATTTCCTTGCCCCGGCCCAGGCCGCGACGCTCGTAGTGATACGTCAGTGGTTGAATCCGGTCGTCGGCTACCCGCAGCGTGCTTTGCTCGGTCAGCCGGGCAACAAACATGCTGGCACTGAAAGACAGGTTCCAGCTGCCGTCATCATTGGCTTGCAGGCTGTGAATGGCTTCGCCGTTGACCGGAATGTTTTTCATGTCGGCGGCGTAGCTGGCGCTGAACGGCTGCAGCTCGATAGCGCCGGTGGCACTGGCACTCAAGCCGAGGAGCAGGGCCGCGAGGGGCTTGATGAATCGATTGTGCGTTATCTTTTTAATGGTCGTGTTGGCATGCATCTGGTCTTTTCTCATCTGCCGGATTCGATGTCTTCCAGTCTTAACCCGCTGGGCGGAATGGGCGTGCCATCGAGGCATGCCTGATCCCCTTCCAGGCGCAGGCGCCCGGTTGCAAACCAGCGCGCCGCGAGCGGGTACAAAGCGTGTTCCTTTACCTGAACGCGGGACGTCAGACTGGCGGCATCGTCGTCAGGATGAACGGTTACGCGTCCCTGTATGACTACCGGACCGCCATCAAGTTCTTCGGTGACGAAATGAATACTGGCCCCGTGCTCTTCATCACCCGCATCCAGTGCCCGCTGATGGGTCTGCAGGCCCTTGTGGCGGGGCAGTAGCGAGGGGTGAATGTTGAGCAGCCTGCCACGGTAATGTGTCACAAAGTCGGCAGTGAGAATGCGCATGAAGCCGGCGAGCAGCACCAGATCCGGCTGAAAGGCGTCAATTTCAGCGATCAGCGCCCGATCAAAGGCTGCCCGATCGGCAAACTCGCGGTGGTCAAGGGCACGGGTCTGGATGCCGGCGTTGCTGGCGCGTACCAGTCCATAGGCCTCGGCCTTGTTGGAAATGACTGCAACGATCTCGGCTGGCGCGTCGGCGCCGGCGAGATCGTCGATCAGTGCCTGCAGGTTGGTGCCTGACCCGGAGATCAGGACAACAATACGGCTGCGCACGATATTAGTTGCCGTGCTGCAGAACAACCGCTTCGGCGCCGTCCGCGCCACTGGCGATACGGCCAATCACCCAGGGCTGCTCGCCAGCGTCGCGCAGGCTTTGCAGAGCGGCTTGGGCCTGTTCCGCAGCCACACAGATGACCATGCCCACGCCGCAGTTCAGCACGCGGTGCATTTCGGTTTCGTCAACGTTGCCTTGCTCCTGCAGCCAGTTGAACACGGCCGGACGCTGCCAGCTGGCCAGATCAATTATTGCCTGCGAGCCTTCCGGCAGAACGCGCGGAATGTTCTCCAGCAGGCCACCACCGGTGATGTGGGCCATGGCTTTCACGGCGCCAGTCTGCTTGATCAGTTGCAGCAGGGCCTTGACGTAGATGCGGGTTGGCGCCATCAGCAGTTCGCTCAGTGGCTTGCCGTCGAGCTGGGTGCTGTGGATGTCGATACCGGCGACTTCGATGATCTTGCGGATCAGCGAGTAACCGTTGGAGTGCGGGCCGGAAGACGGGAGGGCGATCAGGGTGTCGCCGTCGATGACCTTGCTGCCGTCGATGATGTCGGCCTTTTCGACCACACCAACGCAGAAACCGGCCAGATCGTAGTCTTCGCCTTCGTACATGCCGGGCATCTCGGCGGTTTCGCCGCCAACCAGAGCACAGCCGGCGAGTTCGCAGCCGGCGCCGATGCCGGTTACAACCTGGGCGGCAACGTCCACGTTCAACTTGCCGGTGGCGTAGTAGTCGAGGAAGAACAGCGGCTCGGCGCCACAGACCACCAGGTCATTGACGCACATGGCAACCAGGTCGATGCCGATCCGGTCATGCATGTTCAGGTCCATGGCCAGACGCAGCTTGGTGCCGACGCCGTCTGTGCCGGAAACCAGTACCGGCTGGCGGTAGCCTTCGGGAATTTCACACAGGGCGCCGAAACCACCCAGGCCGCCCATTACTTCCGGACGCGCGGTGCGCTTGGCAACGTGCTTGATACGGTCGACCAGGGCGTTACCGGCGGCGATGTCCACACCGGCGTCTTTGTAGCTGATCGAGGGTTTGGAAGGCGTCTGGCTGCTCATGAGCGGATCTCGAACTGTGAAAAAAAGGATAGGTCTCGACACGCCTTGGTTGCTGTGCGGGCAGGCGCTTTCGAATAGCGGCATAGTCTACCAAGTCATGCCCGGCAGAGCCATGCCGAACGCGGTCTGCCGACGTGCTGCGTGCCTTGCGCGGCGCTGGCCTGCGGCAAGCCGGTTGCCGCGCCTGCAAGGCTTGTTTAATGTAGCGGGTCAAAACCTTCGCAGCGTCATGGCTGTGAGAACGCCCAGCTACCCTGACGGAAGTGTTCATGCCTCTGTTGCGCAACGCCTGTATTGGCCTTTTCTCTCTCTGTCTGCCCCTGCTGTCGCAGGCTGCAGTCGTTGAATCCTTGTACCAGGTTGATGTGCCGCCGCGCGCAGAGGCTGATCAGGCTGCCCAATTGCAGGTGGCCGCGCAGGTGATGCTGGAGCGGCTTGCCGGTGCAAACGCCAAAGTCGACAGCGGCCCGCTGGCCGAGATTCTGGCGCAGCCTGGTCAGGTGACCAGACAGATTGGCTCGCTGGGTGAGGATGGGGCGCTGCGTGTCGAGTTTGATCCGCTTCTGCTGCGCGACGCGCTGGGCAAGGCGAAGGTGCCGGTACTGGGTCGCAATCGGCCCGGCATACTGGTCTGGGCGGTAGAAGGCGACGCTTACAGTCAGGATTTTTTGGCTGCCTCAGGTGAAATGGGGCAGGCATTGAAGACTGCGGCCCGGTATCGGGGCGTGGTGCTGACTCAACCGCTGGCCGATCTGCAGGATCGTGCCGGTGTCAGCGAACAGGATGTGCTTGATGCCGATCAGGCGGCGCTGGCAGAGGCCAGCCAGCGTTACGCCAGCGAGGGCGTGCTGGCGCTGACAGTCGCTCGGGAGGACGACAGCTGGGCGCTGAGCTGGACCTTCTGGCTCAACGATCGCAAGCTGACCGGCAAGGCTGAGAGTCCGGATCCGCTGGCCGTGGCCGACGAACTGATGCGGGCAGTAGCCGCCGAGGTACATCAGCAGTATGCGGTGGGCGGCCTAGCCAGCGCTGCGCCGGTAGCGGGCTGGGTGCTGGAGGTCAGCGGCATCAACAGTATTGATGCCTTTGCCGATCTGCAGCGCACCTTGCAGCAGTTGGGCATGGAGACGCTGCCAAGTCTGTTGTCGGTGCAGGACGATCAGGTGCGTTTCCGCGTCGACTTTGCCGGCGACCGTGCCCAGCTTGAGCGCATGTTGATGCTGGACCAGCGCCTTGTCGAGGTTGATGCTCCCGAGGTCGAAACGGCGCCGACCGAGTCGCTGGCTGAAACGGTGCCGTCTTCAGCGCAGGCGGCAGAGCAGGGCGATACCCTGTATTATCGCTGGCGCTGAGCGCAGGTCGCGCTTGGGCGGCCTATCCAGAGGCTTTTAAGGACGACACCATGACCTCGGACTATCGCTGGTACTGGGCCGCTGGCCTCGTGGCGCTGCTGGCACTGATCTATTTTCTGCAGCCCATTCTGGCGCCTTTTCTGATTGGCATGCTGCTGGCCTACCTGGGTGACCCGCTGGTTGATCGACTGGAAGCGCGCGGGTTGTCCCGCACCCTCGGCGTAGTTGTGGTCTTTGCTGTGGTGACGGGCATATTGATCGCGGCGCTGCTGATATTGATTCCCCTGCTGGGGCACCAGATCGCCACCCTGCGCTCGAATGTGCCAGCGATGATCGACTGGTTTCACAGCGCCGCCTTGCCCTGGGTTGAAGCACGGCTTGGTGTGCAGGTCTCTGACTTCAGGCTCGATAGCGTGCGCGAGAGTCTTGCCGACAATCTCGGCAAAACCGGTGGCGTGCTGGCTACGGTAATTGCGCAGGCCACCCGTTCGACCATGGCGCTGGTCACCTGGACGGCCAATCTGGTGATGATTCCGGTCGTCGGGTTTTACCTGCTGCGCGACTGGGATGTGATCGTCGCCCGGTGCCGGGAGATGTTGCCCCGTCGTCAGGAGCCGCTGATCGTCAAGCTGCTGGGAGAGTGCGACGAGGTGCTCGGCGCGTTCATTCGCGGCCAGTTGCTGGTTATGACCTGTCTGGGCGTTATCTACTGGCTTGGCCTCTGGCTGGTCGGTCTGGATCTGGCGCTGCTGATCGGGATGCTCGCCGGTCTGGCCAGTATCGTGCCCTACCTGGGCTTTTTTGTCGGTATTTGTGCGGCGCTGATCGCTGCGGTATTCCAGTTTGGTGACCTGTTCCATCTGGTCGCAGTGGTAGCGGTGTTCAGTGTCGGCCAGATGATTGAAGGGATGGTGCTGACGCCGCTGCTGGTGGGTGATCGTATTGGGTTGCACCCGGTCGCCGTTATCTTTGCCATCCTTGCCGGCGGACAGTTGTTCGGTTTTGTCGGTATCCTGCTGGCGCTGCCGATTGCGGCGGTTGTCATGGTGCTGCTGCGCCATGCCTATCGGCACTATCGCGCCTCGGCCGCCTATGGCGAACCGTTGGCGGAAAATTATGAAGTCGACACCGTGCGTGTCGAACTGGATGAGGAAGAGCAGCGCTGATGTCTGCAGGACAACCCGTTCAACTGCCCCTGGGGATTAAACTGAGGGACGAGGCGACCTTCGCCAGCTACTACCCGGGGCCCAATGCCACCGTGCTGGCTGCAACCCGCGCGTTCGCTTCGTTGCAGTCGGCGGTGCCTGAGTGTTGCCTGTTTCTTTGGGGAACCGAGGGTACCGGTCGCACCCACTTGCTGCAGGCGGCGTGTCATGCGCTGGCAGACGAGGGCGGATTGGCCATGTATCTGCCGCTCGATGAGCTGGCTGACGAAGGTCCGCTGCTGCTGGAAGGGATGGAGTCGGTCGACTTGCTGTGTCTGGACAAGCTGGAGGCAGTGGTCGGCAGGCCTGACTGGGAAGAGGCGCTGTTCCATCTCTACAACCGCCTGCGTGAGCAGGGCGGTCGACTGCTGGTGGCTGCTGCGGCTGCACCCAGAGCGCTGGGGCTGAAGCTGCCCGATCTCGAGTCGCGACTGGGTTGGGGGCTGGTATTCCAGCTGCAGCCGCTGGACGATGAGGGCAAGCAGGAGGTGCTTAAGTTGCGTGCGGCCCAGCGCGGCCTGCAACTGGGCGACGATGTTGCTCGCTACATTCTCAGTCGGGGTGCCCGCGGCATGGGTGAGCTGTTTGCTGCGCTAGAGACGCTGGATCAGGCATCGCTGCGCGATCAGCACCGTCTGACCATTCCCTTCGTCAAGCGGGAGATGGGCTGGTAGCCGCAGCTCCCGCGTATCTGCCCGGGCGGCTCCGCTCAGGTTTCCCCTCGCTCGACGCGTTGCGCCTGAAAGCTCCAGCGGATGTAGTACAGCGCCGCAACGAAATACAGCACGCTGAACCCGGCCATGAACAGCCCGTAGCCCAGGCGTCCGGGCTGAAAGCAGATCAGCACGCCCTGAATGAAATACAGGTTGATGGCAAAACTGAGCCAGGCGTGGGTGCGCACGTGGCCGGTGATAATGCCGGGCAGGAAAATCAGCAGTGGCAGCAGCTGCACGCCAATGATAATCACCGGATTGGCGCCGTGCAGATCGGCCACCAGCAGGTTGTAGCCGAGCATGCCAAGCACCAGCCCGGCATAGCCGACCAGCGCGATCAGCCGGCTGACGCGGCAGCGCGGTTGCAGGTAGGCCAGCGACGGCAGGGGTTTTTTCTCTCTAGCCACCGATCTGTGCTCCTGCTGCCAACTGGCGGGTGATGCTGCCGACCCGTTTGCCGAGTGCGCGGCACAGCTGGCTTTCGTGCTGATCCAGCCGGCGTTCGCCCTGTGCGCCGGCATGGTGGCTGGCACCGTAGGGCGTGCCGCCGCCGCGGGTTTCGGTCAGCGCACTTTCGCTGTACGGCAATCCGACCAGCAGCATGCCGTGGTGCAGCAACGGCAACTGCATCGACAGCAGCGTGGCTTCCTGGCCGCCATGCAGGCTGGCGGTGGAGGTGAATACCGCAGCCGGTTTGCCGTTCAGGTTGCCGGCCAGCCACAGGCTGCTGGTGCCATCAATAAAATGCTTGAGCGGGGCAGCCATGTTGCCGAAGCGGGTCGGGCTGCCAAGAATCAGTGCCGAGCTGTGCTTGAGGTCGTCGCTGGTGCAATAGACGGCGCCATCTTCCGGCACCGGTGGCAGACTGGCTGTGGTCTCGGGCGCAACCGGCGGCACCGTGCGAACCCGCGCCTCGATACCGCTCTGCTCGACACCCTCGGCAATCAGTCGCGCCATCTCGGCGGTTGCGCCATGACGGCTATAATACAGCACTAGAACGTACCCGGACTGGCTCATGCGAACAGCTCCAGCACGCGCTCGGGCGGGCGTCCAATAACCGCCTTGCCGTCATGGATGACGATCGGACGTTCGATCAGTTTCGGGTAGTCGACCATGGCCTGCACAAGCTGCGCTTCGCTCAGCTCGGGGTTGTCCAGATTCAGTTCCTTATACGGATCTTCGCCCTTGCGCATCAGTTCGCGGGCGCTGAGCCCCAGGCGTTCGAGCAGGTCAACCAGGGTGGCGGCGTCCGGCGGGGTTTCCAGATAGCGAACAATGTCGATCTCGGTACCACGCTGCTCGAGCAATTCCAGTGCCTGACGGGATTTGGAACAGCGCGGATTGTGAAAGATGGTAGTGGTCATCGGGAGGTGCTCCGTGTGACGGTGGCCTGAGTCAGGGTTGGGGGGTATTCTAAGCGTTAATGCCTCGGGCTGTCAGGGAGATGGAATGCCGCGCCAACTGAATCTGTTTCTGCATTTCGTTCGTTATCTGGTGCGCCGCTTTCTCGAAGACAATTGCATCAAGAATGCGGCCGCATTGACCTATACCACGCTGTTTGCGGTGGTGCCGGTCATGACGGTGGCCTACGCCATGCTGGCGGCCATTCCGGCGTTCGATCAGGTGGGCGGGCAGGTTGAAGCGTTCATCTTCAAGAATTTTTTGCCTTCCAGTGGCGAAGCCTTGCAGCGTCATTTGAGCGAGTTTTCGACCCAGGCCCGGCAGCTGACCGGTGTGGGTGTTGCGCTGTTGATGATTACCGCGTTGCTGATGCTGGTGAACATCGAAAAGGCGTTTAACGCCATTTGGCGGATTCGCCAGCCACGCCGGGGCCTGTCGAGCTTTCTGCTCTATTGGGCGGTGTTGAGTATCGGGCCGTTGTTGCTCGGTGCCGGCTTTGTCGTCAGTACCTATATCGCTTCCATCTCGCTGTTTCAGCAGGGCGCACTCTTGGGGTCGGTCTGGAGTCAGGTCCTGCTGTTGCTGCCAGTCCTGCTGAGCATCGCTGCCTTTACGCTGATCTTTGTTGCGGTGCCCAACACCCGCGTGCCTCTGCGCTATGGTCTGGTCGGTGGCGTGTTTGTTGCGCTGCTGTTCGAGGCGGCCAAGGCCTGCTTTGGGGTCTACGTCAAACTGTTCCCCGGTTATCAGCTGATTTACGGTGCGTTTGCCGCAGTGCCACTGTTTCTGCTGTGGATTTATGTCAGCTGGCTGATCATCCTGCTGGGCGCCGAGCTGGTCAGTAATCTGGGTAATGGTCATGCCTGGCGTCGCCCGGAGTATCCGTGGATGATCAATCTGCTGGTGCTGTTGCGGGTTTTTCTCATCGCCCAGCAGCGCGGGGAGCAGGTGGACCAGGCACGGGTCAACGCCGCCGGCTGGGTGATGCACGAGGAGTTGTGGCTGCAGCTGACCGATTGGCTGGAGGGTGAGCAGGTCGTGACTCGAACTCAGAATGGCAGCTTTGTACTCTGCCGGGATCCGGACACGCTGGAGCTGAACCGGCTTCTGGAGCGTATGCCGGTGCCCCCGGTTACCCATGAGGAGCTGCCAGCGGCGCTGCCGGCTGGCGAGGACTGGTATCCGGCTTTCAGTGAAGCGCTGGCGGAGGCGGATCAGGCGCGCAGGGCGCGGCTGCAGGGGAGTGTACGGCAGTGGCTGCTGGGCGACTCCCTTTCGGCCGCTGTTTCGGCGAAGAAGGAGACCACATGACACTGTGCAGATTTATGCTGTTGCTCAGCGCCGCGCTGCTGCTGAGCGGCTGTGATCGTTCGGTTGGCTGGCTTGATCATCAGGGCGTGGCGCTGGACCGGGAGCAGCTGCAGGGCCAGCGCGTGCTGGTCAATTTCTGGGCCGAGTGGTGTGCACCATGCCGGGATGAACTGCCGGAGCTAAATCGTCTGGCCGCCGAGTTGCCGCGCGGGGGGGTTATCGGCATTGATTATGATGGCGCCACTGGTGAGCAGTTGCAGGCGGTTGTCACGCGAATGGATATTCGCTTTCCGGTGCTGGGAGCCGAGTTTGCCAGTGCCTACGGTCTGCCGCGCCCACAGGTGCTGCCGACAACCTACCTGCTGGATGGCGAGGGCGCGATCCTGGCTACATTGCAGGGGCCGCAGCATTACGATGACTTGAAGCCGTTGATGGCAACCGAAGCGGGGGAGTGAGCGATGAGTGATATCTGTCTGCAGGGGCGGGTAGTGGGCAAGGTGCAGGGAGTCGGCTTTCGTCAGGCGACGGTGCGCGAGGCTTCACGTCTGGGGATCAGTGGCTGGGTGCGTAATCAGTCGGACGGCAGCGTCGCGGTGCTGCTGTGTGGTGCCGAGGATGCGCTGGAAGCGATGTCCGGCTGGCTGCAGTGCGGCCCGGCGCGCGCAGAGGTTGAGCGTGTCGAGCTGGAAGCCTGCGTCTGGCAGGACATAGCCGGCTTTGTTCAGCTCTGATTCAGTCCTTGACGTACCAGTAGCTGTACCAGTAATCGAGTACGCGGTCGGGGTAGCGGTTGCTTCCCAGACTGCCGTTGTAGCGCGCCAGCGCGCGACGCAGGTTGCCATTCTCCTTGTCCAGATAGAACTTGAGGATGGTGCAGCCGTATTGCAGATTGGTCGCCAGATCAATCAGGTTATCGTCCGGCCGACCAATCTCCGCTTTCCAGAACGGCATGACCTGCATGACGCCCTGGGCCCCAACGGACGACAGCGCATAGGGATCGAACAGGCTTTCGGCGTGCATCACGGCAATCACCAGATCCGGCTTTAGTCCGGCGCGCTTGGCGGCCTGGTGAGCCAGTCGCAGCAGTCGCAGCCGTGCCTGCTCGTCGGGGATGAAGGGGGCCATGCGGGTCGACATGTCGAGTAGCCAGACTTCGGCGTCAAAGCGATCCTGGAAACTGTCGGCACTGGCAATGGTGCGCATCAGCTCGGCGCGCAGCTCGGGGTCTACCGGTGTCGGTTCGGTCGACGCCTGGAGCTGACTGCACGCCAGCCAGCTCAGGAGAAACAGCACCATCCCTGGGCGCATGCCTTACTCCTGATGCTGCAGACTGTTGTCGAGGGCCTGGATGAACTCGCCCTGAAGGTGCGGGTCGCCAGTGGTCAGCAGAATCAGCATGTTCTCCAGCTGACTGGCTTCTTCCTTGAGTCCCAGCTCGCTTAACCGGTGAATGCGCTTGACCCACTGCTCTACGTCGTCTTCCTCAAGGTTGTCGTAGATCAGCTCCGAGGCTTCATGCAGTACCGTGCGTAACTCGCGGTCAACCAGCAGCACTGCTTCGGCGTGGACTTCTGCGCTGGCGCGCGCGTCGAACTCAATGGTGCGGAGCTGATCGAAGTCGACGGGTACGATGTCTTCATCAAGCAGGTTGAGACGGAACGTGCCTTCGCTGTCTGTCTCGCGCTGGACCTGCAGCTCACCGAGCTGGATATCCACCGTGCGGTTCGCCCAGGGCAGACTCTGATACTGACGGTGCTGGTCCAGCAGGGTGCCACCGGCATCGTACTGGCTGACCCGGAACAGCCGGTTTTCGCTGATGCGAATGCTGCGATGCGGCGTGTCGAGTACCCGGGGCTCGCCGGTCTCGATGTGCAGGGTGTGGCTGAGCAGCTCGCGTTCGATATGGCCGGACGCGGGTTCTTGGGGTTCGTTTACGCTGCAGGCTTGCAGTGTGGCCAGCAAGGCGCTGGCCCACAGCAGGCGACTGCCGGTAAGGGCATCCAGTCGGCGCGGCATCATTTTCCCTGAATGCGCTCCAGCAGATAGTTCAGCATCTGATCGGCAGCCACGCTGGTGGCGTCCTGATCGCGGCGATACTTGTACTCTAGCTGGCCTTCAGCCAGGCCGCGGTCGCTGATGACCACGCGGTGCGGAATGCCGATCAGGTCCATGTCGGCAAACTTGACGCCGGGGCTGGTTTTCTTGTCGCGGTCATCCAGCAGTACCTCAACGCCGGCGGCCTGCAGGCCTTCGTAGAGTGCCATGGTCGCCTGCTGTACGGCTTCGGAGCTTTCCATTTTCATCGGGATCAGGGCAACCTGGAACGGCGCCAGGGCGTCCGGCCAGAGAATGCCGCGGTCGTCGTAGTTCTGTTCGATAGCGGCGGCCACCACGCGGGAAACGCCAATGCCGTAGCAACCCATGATCAGGGTCTGGCTCTTGCCCTGCTCGTTGAGCACGGTGCAGTTCATTGCCTGGCTGTACTTCTGGCCCAGCTGGAAGATGTGGCCCACTTCGATGCCGCGCTTGATCACCAGTGTGCCGTTGCCGTCCGGGCTGATATCGCCTTCGACGACATTGCGCAGGTCGGCAACCCGGGTGTACTGGGCGTCACGTTCCCAGTTCACGCCGGTGTAGTGCTTGCCGTCGACGTTGGCGCCGCAGACAAAGTCCGCCAGATGCGCGGCGCTGTGGTCGGCAATGACGGTGATCGGCAGCTTGACCGGACCAATGGAGCCGGGCTTGCAGCCAATGGTAGACACAATTTGCGCTTCGCTGGCAAAGGTCAGGGGCGCGTGTATTTCCGGCAGATGCTCGGCCTTGATCTCGTTCAGCTCGTGATCGCCGCGCAGTACCAGTGCCACCAGTGGCTGGGGTTTGCCTTCCTCTTCGGCGCCCAGCACGATCAGGGTCTTGACCGACTGCTCGGCCGGCACCTTGAGGAATTCGCTGACCGCAGCGATGGTCAGCTGGTCCGGCGTGTCGACCAGTTGCATCGGCTGGCTGGCAGCCGGGCGCTCGCCCTGCGGCAGTTGAGCGGTGGCCTTTTCCATGTTGGCGGCGTAGCTGCCGGTGTCGGAGAAGATGATCGCGTCTTCGCCGGAATCCGCCAGCACGTGGAATTCGTGCGAGCCTTCACCGCCGATAGAGCCGTTGTCGGCAACCACCGGGCGGAATTCCAGACCCAGGCGGCTGAAGATGTTGCAGTAGGCCTGGTACATGCCGTCGTAGGTCTGCTGCAGCGACTCCTGGGTGAGGTGGAAGGAGTAGGCATCCTTCATCAGGAATTCGCGGCCGCGCATGAGGCCGAATCGCGGACGGATTTCGTCACGGAATTTGGTCTGAATCTGGTACATGTTGATCGGCAGCTGCTTGTAGCTGGTGATCTCGTTGCGCGCCAGGTCGGTGATGACTTCCTCGTGGGTCGGGCCTACGCAGAAGTCGCGATCGTGGCGGTCTTTCAGGCGCAGCAGCTCTGGGCCGTATTGCTCCCAACGCCCTGATTCCTGCCACAGCTCTGCTGGCTGAATGGCCGGCATCAGCACTTCCAGCGCGCCGGCCTTGTCCATTTCATCACGCACTACGGCTTCTACCTTGCGCAGCACGCGCAGACCCATTGGCAGCCAGGTGTACAGGCCGGAGGCAATCTTGCGGATCATGCCGGCACGCAGCATCAACTGGTGGCTGATGACGGTGGCGTCGGAGGGTGTCTCCTTGAGGGTAGAAATCAGATATTGACTGGTACGCATGGGAAACGGGTGTCCTGATGTGACGGCAATTTGGGCGGTATTGTACGATTGTGCCGGTAAGCCGTACAGCCCGCGCGGCAGTGCAGCGGATGAGAGGCGCAGAAACAGAAAACCCGGCCGGAGCCGGGTTTTCCTCAGTGCCTGGAGGCTTACAGCAGAGTCCAGGTGTAACCAACGATCAGGCGGTTTTCGTCGACGTCGCCGCCGTCGAGGTTGGTATCCTGACGGATGGTGGCGTTGCGCCAGCGCACGTTCAGGCCTTCCAGGAAGCCGTTCTGTACGGTGTAGCGCAGCTCGGTGTTACGTTCCCAGCGGGAGTCACGATCAATGCCGACATAGTCGGTATCGATGCTGCTGCTGGTGATGTAACGGGTCATGAAGCTCAGGCCCGGGATGCCCATGCCGGCGAAGTCGTAATCATAGCGAGCCTGATACGACTTCTCGTCCTTGGCGTTGAAGTCAAGGTACTGGATGGAGTTGGCCAGATAGATGTCGCCGTCGGTGTAGTAGTAGCCAGCATCACCGCGCATCTGCTGGTAGGCAACGCCGAACGCATGGTAGCCGGTGTTCAGGGTAACCGACAGGGATGCTGCCTGGTTGTCTACTTCATCGCCGTCGGTGCTGTCTTCGTCGCTGGTGTCATAGTACGCCAGGCTGGTGCTCAGGCTGGTGCCTTCGCTCAGCGGCAGGGTCCAGTCGGCGCCCACGAAGTAGCAATCATAGAAGTCTTCGGCTTCTGCACCGTACAGCGAGACGCTGAGGTTGTCGTTGAAGCTGTAGGTACCGCCAGCGTAGGTCAGGTTCTCGTCTTCACGCAGCGCGCCATCGGTTTCGCTGGAGTCGTTCATCTCGCTGCGGTCCGTCAGGCGACCGGCTTCGACGAACAGTCCGTCGATGGAGCTGTTGGTGATGCTGTAGCCCTGGTAGTGGTTCGGCAGCAGACGGGCGTCGTCGTAGTAGGCAACCGGGTTTTCCGGCAGATGGACGCCATAGCGCACAACGGTGTCATCCAGAATGGCGACTTTCACAGCGCCACGGATTTCCGAATATTCATCCTTGGCTGAGCCGTCATCGTCCAGCTCAAGCAGGCCGGTGCCGGAGCGACCGCGACCGCTGTCCAGCTTGATGCCCTACATGGCAAGAACATCGGCACCGAAGCCGATCGGGCCCTGGGTGAAGCCGGACTGAAAGTTCAGCAGAAAGCCGGTGGCAGTTTCATCGCGCTTGCCGAGGATGTTGCCATCGTCGTCGGTAGCGTTAGTGCGAAAATCGCGGTTGAAGTAAACAGTGCGGTTGCTCAGGGTGGCGGAAGCGCCTTCCACGAAGCCTTCGCCCTCTGCCATTGCCTGGCTTGCAATCAGGCCGTTGCCAGCGGCAACTGCCAGTGCGAGCGTACTCCATTTAACTGCGTTCTTCATTGGTGTGCTCCTTTGATATAAAGAAAACCTTTAGGCTCTAGCAGCCTGTTGAAATTCGCCTACGGTCTGTCTGACTTTGCCGTG
>CETH01040943.1_pt1 | contig 31186 bp, 26 predicted proteins | sample 361461 | NCBI WGS metagenome assembly CETH01 (sample SAMEA2622695, study PRJEB7988) | marine metagenome | isolation source: saline water (ENVO:00002010), including
GAATGAAAGACAGTAAGGTGATAGTAGCTATTAACAAGGATGAAGAAGCACCTATCTTCCAGGTTGCAGATTATGGTTTAGTAGCTGATTTATTTGATGCCCTTCCTGAGCTAGAATCTAAATTATAATTTTTCTAGAATAACCACACTTTCTAAGTGGTTTGTAAATGGAAATTGGTCAAAGAATGCTGCCTTAATAACTTTATGTGTCGATCGTAAATAGTCTAGATCTTCTACAAGTGATTTAAACCCACAAGAAACATAGATAATCTTTTTAAAATTAACTAAATACTTAATTGTTTTAGAGTCTAATCCTTGTCTAGGTGGATCTATAAAAATTGTTTCAAATAAAAAATCATTAATTTTCAGATTACTTAATCTTCGGAATTGCTTGGATAAATTTATAGCCTCCAATGTTTCAAGTCCTGATAAACGAGCACAATGTACATTGGTAATCTTATTTAGTTTAAGATTTTTAATTAGACCGTTTATAGAGGGTCTGCTATTTTCTGTAGCTAGTACATTAGAATAAAGTTTAGAGAGCAATATTGTAAAAGTACCAACACCACAATGAAGTTCAACTATATCTTTTTTATGAGAAGTTGCGTTCTCTATCCAATTTAATATATGGTCACATATGTAGGGATTTATTTGACTAAAACATTGCTCAAAAAGCTTGATAGAAAATTGATTATTTTTAGTTTTGTAATCTTCTATAACGAAGTCATTACCAATTACAATCTTTTGATTTTTACTTCTGCCTATAATCGAAACCCCAAAATTAGTAGATAATATGTTCGCCTCTTTTTCCCATTTAATATCTAATTCTTTGTGATATATAAGTGTAATAAAGAAATCACCCGATCTAGAATCTTGAAACTCTACCTGAAATAATTTTGTATTAAGATGAAAGGAATTATTAATAATAGAAATCAAATCTTTCATTATAAGATTTATCTTTTTAGATGAAATAAGGTGCTCAGAAATGAATATTCTGACAGAATCTTTGTACATAGAATAAGTTAACTTATTATTCTTTGTCGCAATAGAGAATTCACTCCTAAACCTATAATTAATGTATTTTGGAGATTTAATACACTCTAAATTATCAGTAAATTTTTTAAGTTTATCTTTAAAGATTAATTCCTTTCTTAGGAATTGTTTATCGTATTCTAATTTTGTAAGATTATTCAATATTTAACTTTAAGAACTTTTTTTCTTTTTTTATTGTCTTAATTGTAACTTCAACCATTAATATTCTTTTTAAAATAGCTAAGAAACAAGCTTTAAGACAAATACTTTAAAGATACACTCAATATATTATAAAACGTGACCTTTAATTTTTGCTAAAATAGTTGTATGAAAGAGTTAAACATAACAAAGTCCGCTCAAGAATATCTTATTGATTTACTAGAAAATCAAGAAGAAGATACTGCTGGTATTAAAATTTTTGTTTCTGAACCTGGAACGCCAAGAGCTGAAACCTGTATAGCGTATTGTAAAAAAGATGATGACATATCTACCTTTTTACATATCAAAGAACTTGAATTTGATTTATTTATAGAAAAAAATTCTTTAGAGTTTTTAAAGGAAGCTGAAGTTAATTACTCGTCTGATAAATTTGGTGGAACATTAACTATTAAAGCCCCCAATGCAAAAATCCCACTTCTGCAAAAAAATGCAACATTGGAAGAAAGAATAAATTTTGTTCTTTATTCCGAAATTAATCCTAGCCTTGCAGCTCATGGGGGAGAGGTCTCTCTTGTCGAAGTAATGGATAAAAATACTGCTGTTTTACAGTTTGGAGGTGGTTGTCAAGGTTGCGGAATGGTTGATCTAACTTTGAAGGATGGAGTTGAAAAAACTCTTGTTGAACAAATACCAGAATTAGAAAAAGTTATGGATGTTACTGATCATTCATATAGAGAGAATGCTTACTATAAGTAAAAGTAGGATTCTTAAAAGATGAGCCAACTAAATGCTGATTCATGCTTTATTTTTACTGATACAGAGACTACCGGACTTGATATTAACTTTTCCCAGATAATACAAGTAGGTTCTGTCGTTACCGATGAATCAATTAATGAGTTAGATAAACAAGATATTGGCAGTAAATTACTACCTTGGATTGTTCCTTCTCCCGAGGCCTATTTAGTACATAAGAAAATAGAAAGTTTAAATTCAAGCTCTCAAAGCCATTTAGACATGATGTCTTCTTTAAGACAGAAATGGCTAAACTGGTCTAAAGGTAAGAATCCCGTTTATATAACTTATAATGGCCATCGTTTTGATGAAGAGCTTTTTAGGCGCCAATTTTACTGGTGTTTACTTCCACTCTATATAACAAACACCTCTGGAGCTAAGAGACTAGATATGTTAAGTACGCTTCAAATAGTTGCAAATTTCTTTAAAGATACTTTAAAAGTTCCTTTTGGTGAGGATAATGAAGTTAGTATGAAATTAACTGATTGGTCTTCACAAAATGGAATAGAAATAGAAAATGCACATGATGCTTTAGCAGACTGTTATCAAATGACAGGATTAGCGAAGCTCGTAAGTGAAAATGCTAGACCAGCTTGGAAGGCTTCTTTAAAAGGTTCTTCTAAAAATGGAAACTTAGAAATTCTACAAACTGAACCATTTGCAATGTTAGGGGAGGTTATAAGAAGAAGAAGGTTTACTTACCCTGTTACCTTTTGTGGTCAGAATCCAAAAATGCAGAATGAAGTAGCTGTAGCTGATTTGTATTTCGATTCAGATCAACTTAATGATTTATCTGACAGTGAATTATTAGATCAAATTTCAAATAGCGGCTCTGCTATTAGAAAATTAAGAATTAATAAAAGCATACCCATTATCCCAGTATTAGATGTTCCTAATTATAAAGACCATCTTGACGTCCCCTTTGAACAACTTGAAGAAAGAGCGATAAAGATTAAAGAGAATGTTAAATTACAGCAAAGGGTAAGCGAGCTGTTAGCTTCAAACCAGATAAATTACCCTCCTCCAAAACATTTAGAACAGGCAGTTTATTCTGGTTTTGCTTCGGAAGCTGATGAGCTGTGGATGGAAAGATTTCATGCAGTTACTTGGAATGAAAAAGTAAATATGGTCGATGGATTTCAAGATAGAAGATATAAAGAATTAGCTGAAAGATTAATATGTACTAATTCACCGGAAGATGCTTCTCAAGAGTCTTTAGTACGATTCAATGATTTTGTTATTCAAAGGTTAACCGATAAAGGACCTTGGAATAACCTTGAAAAGACAAAAGAGAAAGTAGAAAAATTGCTAATAGAGGCCGAAGGTGAGAATAGGGATATCTTGTTAAATCTTAAAGACTATTTAAAAAGTATCTAAATTCAGACCTCTATCTTAGTTATCTTCATAATTACTCCAACATGAGGGTGGTCAAAGAAATTAAATTTATTCTCTTCTATTTTCCTATCTTCCTTTAACTCATAAATATCCTTATATTGCGTAACGTCTATATCTGGTGGTTTTTCTTCATAAATATTAAATAATTTAGAACTAGAAAAAATGAAGTCTATACTTGGAATGGGTATTGAAATATTATCAAAAATAGTTTTAATCCAATATTCATTACTCTTTTTTTGTTTTGAATTTAAAGGTTCTTTTATTTGTTCATTAAAATCTATCAACCTTAAATTATCTTCAAATTTAATTTTAGTGGAAGTCTGAGAATCGGCTCTTTCTGCATACCTTAAATTTAATTCTGTATGAAGATATCTATTTTCATAAATTTTAATTGAACCGTGAATCTTCTGTTCTTTATTTAAAATATCTATGAATATAGGTAAAGAAAGTTCGCTTTTAAAAAGAGGCTGATACCAAGAGTTCTCGTATAAAAGTCTATATTTTTTATTTTTACTAAGTTTCTCTACAATTTTATCAATACCTGAGTCTAGTTTTATTCTTTCGAAATACAAAAATCCTTTATTTACATCCTCTTCCTTTGTTTTTTTAGGTTGCTCAACTACTGGTTGTTCAATTTGAATCTTAGATGTTATTTCATTTATGTCCTCATAAAAGTTTATTGTCTTTGGAACTAATAATGTTGGTTCCTCTTTAAGTTTTATATATTCACCCTTATAGGTTCTATTTTCTAAAGTTGGTAGTAATTCCTGAAGGTCTTCCTTTAAGGGGTTTATATTCTCAAATATTATAAAATTTATCTTATATGTAGATATATTTGACTTATTTTTAAGGTAATAAGAGACAGTTGTATCTGACTCAAGAATCTCATCAGATATTAAAAATTTAGTTAGTATGAGAAGAGATATTAATAAAAACTTAAACATTATGAGGTAATTTTTTTATCGTTAATACGGTCTCTTTTATAGTCCTAACTTTCTCTTTAATACTGCTTTCAGACAATATAGAAATAGATTCTAAATTATCTTTGAAAGTTATTGAAATTCTATCTTTCTTAAGTATAACCTTAGATAAACCATATAATTCAGCAAATATTTTTAATTCTGTTTGAAGAAAAAGATTTACTATTTCATCATTTAATAATCCAAATCGATTTATCATTTCAATTTTCAACTTTCTTAAATCTTCTACGTCTAAAGATGATGAAATTTTATTGTACATAGCTAGACGTACATTTATATCTGGTAAATACGATTCAGGAATAAAAGCATCTTCATTCAATATAATTTCTGGAGGAATATCAATTTCTGTAAAGTGTAAACTACTATTTTGTATGAATTTTTTTGCTTTATTCAAAAGCCTGGTATATAGCTCTATACCAATAGATTCAAATATTCCACTTTGATTAGACCCTAAGATTTCTCCTGCTCCTCTAATTTCTAAGTCTTTGATGGCCAGAATAAAACCTGCTGAAAGAGAATTTGAATTATTTAAAGCTTGTAATCTTTTTTCTGATATTTTTTTATTTTCTATATTCTTAGATCTTAAAAAATATGCATAAGCTTGTTTAGAGCCTCTGCCAACTCTCCCTCTAATTTGATGTAATTGAGCAAGTCCAAACCTATCAGCATCTTCTACTAGAAGGGTATTGGCATTTGCAACATCAATCCCACTTTCAATTATTGTAGAACAAACAAGAACATCTATTGATCCTTTATGAAAATTATTCATAATCTTTTCTATCTTTCTAGGCTTCAACTTTCCATGAACAATTTCCACAGTTAAAAATGGGAATGAATTCAAAATTCTTTCCTTTCTATCTTGAATTAACGATAAATCATTACATAGATAGTAAACTTGTCCCTGTCTTAATACCTCTCTTTGTATGGCTTCTTTTATAAGATTATCATTATGTCTATACACAAAAGTCTTTACAGGTATCCTATTCTCAGGAGGAGTTGACATAATTGAAAGATCTTTAAGTTCTGTTAATGCAAAATTAAGAGACCTTGGGATAGGAGTTGCAGATAAGTTTAATACTTCAATTTCTTCTTTAAGACTTTTTAACCTTTCTTTCTGTCTTACTCCAAATCTATGTTCTTCATCTATTATTACTAAACCTATATCTTTAAATCTAATATTTGGCTGAAGAAGTGAGTGTGTTCCTATAATAATATCTATCTTTCCATTTTCTAACTTTTCCAAAATAAGGTCTTTTTTAGAAGAGGTAACATTTCGAGAAAGCATCTGTATTTCTATCGGATAATTTCTAAATCTTTCCTTAAAACTTTGATAGTGTTGCGAAACAAGCAAGGTTGTAGGGGCTAATATGCAAATTTGTTTGGAATTATAAGAACATATAAACGCTGCTCTCATGGCCATTTCTGTTTTCCCAAAGCCCACCTCGCCGCATAGAAGCCTATCCATGCTCTTTAAGCTATTTAAGTCTTCTATTATCTCTTGAGAAGTTTTAACCTGATCATTTGTTTCTGTATAAGGGAACTCTTTAACGAAATCATTGTATTCATTTGGAACCCTAAAAGAATATCCTTCTTTTAATGCTCTTCTTGCTTGAATCTCTAAAAGCTCTGCAGCCGTATCAAAAGTTCTTTTAATAGCTTTTTCCTTCCTTTTTACCCATTTTTTAGAGCCTAGTTTGTCAAGTTTATCTCTAGGAGGACCAAAATATTTAGAAATAAGGTTCATATTCTCTATAGGAACAAAAACCCTACTATCATCTGAATATTCAATTTCTAGACAATCACTTGTGATATTCTTTGTGTTAATAGTCTTTATACCTATAAATTTTCCCACACCATAAGAAAGATGAACCACAAGATCATCTATTTCTGGTAAAATATTGATTTTATTATAATTAAATCCATCATCTTTTCCTGTTTTATTTAAAATGACTTCCTTTTTTATATTGAACTTGGGAGGTAATAAGAATTTAGTAGGAATTAGATTCCAATTTTTAAAAAAATTCTTAATTTCAAGCATTGAAAAATATAGTTCTTGAGGTTTAAGTAAAGGTCTTTGAATATCGTATTTATAATTTTCATATCTCTCACTAACCATATCTTCAAATTCTTTTATTTTCTTATCTACCCCTGCTTCAAAAAATACTTTCTGTGGATGTAAATAAGAAAGAAAGTTAGTCTTTTCTTTTGAAAATAAAGGTAAATAGATCTCTATACCTTCTATAGGTCTGTTTTTCTTTATTCTAGAAAATATTTCAGAATCACCTTCAAAAGTATCAATTCTTTTCCTCCAATTTATTTTAAAGTCTTCAAATCCTTCTTGATTTAATGGATATTCATAAGAAGGAGTAAATACAACTGATGTAGTTTTTTCACTAGAAATTTGAGTAACAGGATCAAAAAACCTAATACTCTCAATATTATTGTCAAAAATTTCTATTCTAATTGGCTGTTTATTACTATTTAAAAAGATATCAATTATGGACCCCCTTACGGCATACTGACCCTGTTCTATAACTAAATCTTTTCTTTTATATCCCTGATGTTCAAGAAGTATTAATGTATCTTTAATATTAAATTTATTGCCTGCATTTAAGTTTCCTAGAAAAGAAATATGATTTTTTTCTGCACAAGGATGTAATAGTGCATAGGCAGTTGTGATAATGTTGGTGTATTTATTAGATGATAGTTGAGTTAAAGCAGATATTCTTTCTGATCTTATTCTAGGAGAGCTTGAAAAAAAATCATATGGAAGCAACTCTGGATCAGGGAATAGAATAGAGTTTGTATCAAACTTCTTGATTTCATCAAAAATCTCTTTAGCAGTTTGTGGGCCTGAACAAATAATTAGATTTCTTTCAGACGAGTTTATTCCCAAATCTTTTAGATTCGTCAGTATGTTATCTGCATCAGTTAACATTTTTGTATGATCACAGATTAGAAACTGAAAATTATATACGTAAGTGTATAATTGTCTTCTTTAAAATTAACGAGGTAAAAATGGATTTAAAATTCTCTGATAAAGATATTGCGTTCAGAAGAGAAGTGGAGGATTTTTTAGTTAGCAAATATCCGGCTGATATTAAAGAGAAACAAGATAAAAAGATAACTCTGACCAAAGAAGAGAGTATAAGGTGGCAAAAAATTCTATCAGAAAAAGGATGGTTTGCTGTTAACTGGCCTTCAGAATATACAGGATATGAAGAATTATCAGTAACCCAAAAATATATTCTTCAAAATGTACTTGCAGAACATAATACTCCTGTTCTTTTACCTTTCGGGGTAGGTATGTGTGGTCCAGTTATTTATACTTTTGGAACTGATGAACAAAAAAAGAAACATCTGCCTGGTATATTGAACAGTGATATATGGTGGTGCCAGGGATATTCTGAACCTGGTTCGGGATCGGATTTAGCCTCACTCAAAACTAAAGCTCAAAAGATAAATGATAAATATGTTGTTAATGGAACTAAAACTTGGACTACTTTAGCTCAACATGCTGATTGGATTTTTTGTTTAGTTAGAACCGAAACAACAGATATTAAACAAGAGGGTATTAGTTTTTTATTAATTGATATGAACTCTAAAGGCATTGATGTACAACCAATAATAACAATTGATGGGTCTCATGAAGTCAATACTGTCTTCTTTGATAATGTTGAAGTACCCTGTAAAAATCTTATTGGTGAAGAAGGGCAGGGTTGGAATATAGCTAAGTTTCTTCTTGCTCATGAAAGAAGTGGAATAGCTGGTATCTCATCATTAAAAAGAGAATTAGCTAGATTAAAAGAGATAAGTTCAGAAATTAATTTAGGTGATAAAACATTGTTAGACGATCAGTCCTTTAGAAAAAAAATTGAAGAGACTGAGATTGAATTGACAGCTACAGAGTTTACAGAATTAAGAACTCTAGCAGCCATGTCTAATGGTGGGAATCCGGGAGCAGAATCTTCAATTTTAAAAATAAAAGGAACAGAACTGCAACAATCAATCTCTGAATTATTCGTAGAAATGTTAGGTTATTATGCACATCCTTTCTTTGATGAAAATCAAATAGGCACTAACCAAACAATAGGACCAGATTATGCAGCGCCGGTCATGCCTCATTACCTAAATTACAGGAAGGTATCAATATATGGTGGAAGTAATGAAATTCAAAGAAATGTTATATCTAAGGCAATATTAGGATTATAGATTATGGATTTTAATTTTAACGAAGAGCAAACTCTTATACAGAATCAGGTTGAACAGTTTATCCAAAAGGATTATGAGTGGGAGGAGCGACAAAAACTTTTAGATACTGAATTAGGCTATAGCTTAGATAATTGGAAGACTTTTGCTGACTTGGGCTGGCTTGGCTTATCAATAAGTGAAGAAAATGGAGGGTTTGGAGGTGGTCCCATTGACACCATGATAATTATGGAACAATTTGGTAAGGGTTTAGTTTTAGAACCATTTCTTGAATCTATAATAATGTCAGGAAAAATTTTAGATCTATATGCAGAAGATGATCAGAAAAAATTATTAGAGGAACTAATAGAAGGAAAGTTACAACTTGCGTTAGCTTTTACTGAACCTCAAAGTAGATTTAATCTATCAGATGTTACAACAACTGCTAAAAAAGAAGGTGAAAATTACCTCTTAAATGGCTATAAATCAGTCGTAATGAATGGCCCTTCAGCAAATCAAATAATTTTATCAGCTAGGACAGCTGGTGATCAATTTGATCAGGAGGGCATAACGCTTTTTTTAATTGAAAGAGAGATTGATGGCCTGTCGAAAAGAGATTATAAAACTGTAGACGGGAGAAGGGCTTCAGAAGTAACTCTCGAAAATGTTAGGGTTTCTTCAAAAGATATTATTGGTCAAGAAGGAAAAGGTTTCTCAATTTTGGATGAATCTATAGAGAATTCTATTTTAGCAATAAGTGCAGAAGCGGTTGGGGCAATGGAAGTTCTATATAAAACTACAGTTGAATATACTAAAACTCGTGAACAGTTTGGAACCCCAATAGGAAAATTTCAAGTTCTTCAACACCGTATGGTTGATATGTTTATGGAATATGAGCAATGTAAATCTTTATTATTTATGGCAACTATGAAAAAGAACGAGAAAGCTAATGACTCAAAAAAGGCAATCTCAGGGCTAAAGTATCAAGTTGGGAAAGCAGCTAGGTTCATAGGACAAGAATCAATACAATTACATGGAGGTATGGGCGTTACTGATGAATTGAATGTCGGTCATTACTTTAAGAGATTAACAACAATAAGTACAATATTTGGTAATACTGATTTTCACCTTAAGAGATATACTAATTTGTAATGACTAAGGATCAACAGCCAGATAAAAGAAAAAGACCTGAATTACCCTCTGATACTTTAGGTGACTTTCAATACAGACAGGCTTTAGCTGAAGAAATGTTACCTATGATAGGTCGCATGTATAGAAAAAATGTTCATATTTTGCTTTATGGTAAGCCACTAGTTAATCTCTCCATTTCAGAAATTATGAACTTACATAGGTTCGTTAGAGAAGCAGAAAATAATGAAATGAGTGAGTATGAAACTTACCAAGTTATTCAGGAACTAAGTAAATTAGAATTAGGTCCCGCAGAAATTGATATAGGACTTATTGCTGCTTCTTATATGTTTGATGATAAAAAGCTTGATATAGGTAGTTTTGTAAAAGATTCTATCTATGATTTGATTGGAGAACACGGCGCTCTTCTAGACGAAGCTCAAGATGTAGTTTTATATGGATTTGGAAGAATAGGTCGTTTGATGGCAAGGATGTTAGTAGAAGATGTTGGAGGAGGCGATAACTTAAGGCTTAGAGCTGTAGTAGTAAGAAAGTCATCTAATGATGATTTAATTAAAAGAGCTAACCTTATAAGAACAGATTCAGTGCATGGTCCTTTTAAGGGAACTGTAAGAGTAGTCGAAGAAGAGGACCTTTTAATTATAAATGGTAGTGAAGTTAAATTTATTTATGCTGATAATCCATCAACCATAGACTATACCGATTATGGAATAAACAATGCTCTAATTATTGATAACACAGGTGCATGGAGGACTAAAAAGGGTTTATCTCAACATCTCGATTGTAAAGGGGTTGATAAAATATTATTAACAGCTCCAGCAAAAGATGGAATTAAAAATATAGTTCACGGTATCAACAATTCTGTACTTGATGGAGATTCTATTGTGGGTGCAGCTTCCTGCACAACAAATGCAATCGCTCCAGTATTAAAAGTTGTAAATGATCAATATTCTATAAAGTCAGGACATATTGAAAGTATTCATTCTTATACTAATGATCAAAATTTAATAGATAACTTTCATAAGAAATCCAGAAGAGGCAGAAGTGCAGCATTAAATATGGTTATAACTGAAACTGGTGCAGGCGAGGCCGTAGGTCAAGTTCTTCCAGAGTTATCAGGAAAGCTTACCGCCAATGCAATTCGAGTGCCTACACCAAATGTATCGTTAGCCATAATGGCTTTAACTCTTTCTAAGAAAATAACAACAGATGAATTAAACGATTTTCTTAGACAAAAAGCCTTTTATTCAGAGCTGAAAAATCAGATAGGGTATACAAACTCACCCGAAATGGTTTCAACTGATTTTGTTAGCAACGATCAGGCAGGAATAATAGATTCTGCTGCAACTTTAGTTAGTGATGATAAATGTGTTTTATATGTTTGGTATGACAATGAATATGGTTATACCGTTCAATTGTTAGGCCTTGCAAAGGAAATGGTAGGACTTACTTATAAAAGATATCCATTTTTTAAATAATCTCATCTAGTAAATGCAACAATAGAACTTTATAATACCCACGCGCTAAACTCAAAGTCTCATCATTTTAAAAGAGGGAATGATAAAGATAAAAAAAGGCTTAGATATTCCCGTTTTCGGTAATCCATCCGAAGAAATTGATGTCTCTAAAAAAAGTCGTTCGGTAGCACTTTTAGGAAGTGATTATATTGGTATGAAACCAACTATGTTGGTAAAAGAGGGTGACCAAGTAAAAAAAGGTCAACCATTATTTGAAGATAAAAAAAATCCAGGTGTAATTTTTACCTCTCCAGCAGGCGGTAAAGTAGAGTCAGTAAATAGAGGCTTAAGAAGATCACTGCAGTCAGTAGTAATAGAGGTAGCCGAATTAGAAGAAGAAATTACATTTCCAAAATTTAATATCGAAGACTTTAATTCCTTGGATACAGAGACTATAAGAGAAATATTAGTTAACTCTGGCCTTTGGACATCTTTCAGAACAAGACCTTTTAGCAAAATTCCAGCTATAAATTCTTCCCCTTCAAATGTTTTTATAACTGCAACAGATTCTAATCCTCTATCCTTTAATCCAATGAAATACTTAGCTCAGGAAGTTGAAAGTTTTAAAATAGGTATTCAATTATTAAAAAACTTAAGCAATAAAAAAGTGTTTGTTTGTGTTAATGAAGATTTTGATATAGATCTAAACTTAGATGATCAATGTTCCTTACACACATTTTCTGGCCCACACCCTTCAGGACTTGTTGGTACCCACATGCATTATCTGTCTGCACCTACACTGAAGAATATTAATTGGACAATTAATTATCAAGATGTAGTGGCTATAGCAAAACTTTTTCAAACAGGCTCAATTAATGTTGATAGACTTATTTCTCTAGCTGGACCTCAAGTTAACAACCCAAGAATTATTAAAACACGCCTAGGAGCATGTACAGACGAAATTTGTGCAGGTGAATTAACTCATCGAGAAAATAGAGTTATTTCTGGTTCTATAATTAATGGAAAAGAAGCAATGGGCCCATATGCTTATTTAGGGCGATATCACAATCAAATATCTGTTCTTTCTGAGCCTAATTCGAAGGATAGAGAATTCTTGAATTGGTTAACTCCTGGACCCAGAAAGTTTTCAAAGATTCCTATTTTTATTTCTAGTTTATTTCCTAATAAGAGATTTAAGTTTAAAACTTTAATGAATGGTTCAGATCGAGCGATTGTACCTATTGGCATATATGAAGAAGTTGTTCCTTTAAATCTACTTACTTCTATTTTATTAAGATATATTGCTATTGACGACACAGAAAAAATACAAGCTTTAGGAGGATTAGAGCTTGATGAAGAAGATTTAGCACTTTGTAGTTTTGTTTGTCCTAGTAAATATGATTTTGGTTCGTTATTAAGACATTCTTTATCAAGAATTGAGGTAGAGGGATAATAGTGAAACCACTTAGAAGTTTATTTGATAAGTTAAAGCCAACATTCTCAAATGGTGGTTCATTAGAAAAGTATTATCCTATTTTTGAAGTAATAGAAAATCTATTTTATTCTTCAGATAAACGAACATTTGGATTAATTCATGCTAGAGATAGTATAGATATTCAAAAAGTTATGGTCATTGTCTGGCTTTCTACTTTTCCAGCAATGTTTTACGGGATGTATAACTTAGGCTATCAATCACTTATTGGTTTTCAAGAATTAGGTACTATTAATAAAGATGATTGGCACTTTATTTTAATCGATATTTTTTGTAACTATGATCCTAAAAACTTATGGGATTGTTTATGGTTCGGAGCCTGTTACTTTATTCCTATTTATGTAGTTACTTTTACGGTTGGTATAGCTTGGGAAATAATATTTGCAGTCGTAAGAGGTCATGAAATAAGCGAAGGCGCTTTTGTAACAACCGTATTGTTTGCCTTATGTTGTCCTCCTGACGCACCCCTCTGGCAAGTAGCACTAGGAATTAGTTTTGGCTTAGTTATAGGAAAAGAAATATTTGGGGGTACAGGAAAAAATTTCTTAAATCCTGCCTTAATCGGTAGAGCTTTTCTCTATTTTGCTTATCCAGCTCAATGGTCTGGAGATAAAGTTTGGGTAGCTATAGATGGCTATACCTCTCCTACTATTTTAGGGATTGGATCCCAAGAAGGTTTAGAAGGTATTGTAAACAATTACTCATGGATGGATGCTTTTATAGGAAATATACCTGGATCAATAGGTGAAACTTCAGCTCTGTTTATACTTCTAGGTTTAGGCTTTCTCTTGTATACAAGGATAGCTTCATGGAGAATAGTGTTAGGAGTGCTTTTAGGAACTTTCTTAACAGCTACTTTATTTAATTTAGTTGGTTCTGATACTAATCCAATGTTTTCGTTGCCTTTCTATTGGCATTTAGTTATTGGAGGATTTGCCTTTGGTTTGGCTTTTATGGCTGTCGAGCCTGTCTCTGGATCCCATACTAATTTAGGGCGATGGTATTATGGTATTTTAATTGGCATCATGGTTGTGCTTATTAGAGTAGTTAATCCTGCATATCCAGAAGGAATGATGTTAGCAATACTTTTTGCTAATCTTTTTGCCCCAATAATTGATCACTTTGTGCAAGAGCGCAACATAAAGAAAAGGGCGGTTAGTTAATAACATGAATAACAACAGTATTTCTAAAACAATAATAGTAGCAATAGTTTTGTGTCTTGTTTGTTCAGCAATTATTTCTTTTGCTGCAGTTGGATTAAAAGAACTTCAAAATGAGAATATGTTATTAGATAAACAATCAAAAGTATTATCAGCAGCAGGACTCACTCCCAAGAAGGATGACCCTCAATCTATTAAATTAGCTTTTCAAAATATAGAAGTTAGGTTAGTTAATCTAATAACTGGTGAATTTGAAGATAAAATAAAGGTATCCGATTTTGATGAATCTAAATTTTTAAGAGATGAAGAAACCTCTATTGAGTTAAATAAGTTTAATGATATTGCTACGTTAAAAAGAAGAGAAAATTACCAAACAATTTATTTTGCCTTTGAAAATCAACAAATAACTTCAATTATATTACCTGTAAGAGGCTACGGACTGTGGGGAACTTTATATGGTTATCTCGCAGTTAAACCAGATTTTGAAGAAATAATAGGATTAGAATTTTTTCAACATAAAGAAACACCAGGGCTGGGAGCTGAAATAGATAATCCTAAATGGAAATCCTTATGGAAAAACAAGAAAATCTTTGATCAAACTGGAAAAGTAAAGATAAAAGTTATAAAAGGTATAGTAGATCAGGATGATGAAGACTCAATTTATGAAGTTGATGGGCTTTCTGGAGCTACTATAACAAGCAATGGTGTAACTAATTTATTAAAATTTTGGCTTGGAGATTTAGGATACGGACCATTTATTGCTAATTTTAAAATAGAGGATAAACTCGATGTCTAAAGCACGTGATATCTTATTAAGACCTATCTTTAATGATAATCCGATAGCTTTACAAATACTGGGTATTTGTTCAGCTCTGGCTGTCACCGGTAATCTTTATGTTACTTTGATTATGTGTGCAGCTTTAACTTCTGTACTTACTTTATCTAATCTATTTGTTTCTTTAATTCGATTACATATACCGAGCAATATAAGAATGATTGTTCAAATTACTATCATAGCAACCTTAGTTATGTTGGTTGACGAAATCTTGCAGGCCTATGATTATCAGAGCAGTAAAACATTAACAGTTTTTGTTGCCTTAATTGTTACTAATTGCATAGTGATGGGTAGGGCAGAAGCTTTCGCAATGCAGAATGGTCCTTTAATGAGTCTATTAGATGGATTTGGAAATGGTCTAGGTTATAGCATTATGTTAATACTAATTGCTATTATTCGAGAATTACTTGGAGCTGGGTCTTTATTAGGATATGAAATATTAGAACTTACAAATAATGGGGGATGGTATCTTGCAAATAATTTCTTTCTAACTCCTGCAAGTTCGTTTTTTATAATAGGTTTTTCTATTTGGGGCTTAAGAGTCTGGAAAAAAGATCAGATTGAAGAGCCAAAATTTCAAATCCAAAAAAATAGTATGGAAGCAGAAAGGATTTCAAATTAATGCTAGAACTCTATTTAAATATATTTATAAAAGCAGTATTTATTGAAAATATAGCATTAGCATTTTTTTTAGGAATGTGTACTTTTATTGCTATCTCAAAGAATATCAAAGCTGCTATTGGTTTAGGAATAGCAGTAATAGTAGTTTTAGGGTTGACGGTACCTATCAACAATCTAATCTATAACTTCGCGTTGAAGGAAGGAGCTTTAAGCTCAATTGGTTTACCAGATACTGACTTAACCTTTATTGGTTTAATTTGCTATATAGGAATTATTGCTGCGGTTGTTCAAATCTTAGAAATGGTTTTAGAGCGGTTCGTTCCCTCCTTGTTTACCGCTTTAGGAACATTTTTACCTTTGATTACTGTTAACTGCGCAATTTTAGGTGGATCATTATTCATGGTAGAGAAAGGCATGGTTTTTGTTGAAAGTATTGTTTATGGCTTAGGCGCAGGAACAGGTTGGGCCTTGGCGATTATTGCTCTGGCCGGTATTAATGAAAGATTAAAGTATGCAGATCTGCCTGAAGGACTTCAAGGACTAGGAATAATTTTTATTACGGTTGGTCTTATGTGTGTTGCCTTCATGTCTTTTGGGGGTATAAGTCTATAAATGAATAATATTTTTGCTAATGAAGTAATTTTAGGAATTCTAGTTTTTACTGTCTCAGTAAATATTATGGTTTTTATTATTCTTTTAGCTAAAAGACTGCTTGTAAATACAGGCAACATATCAATATCCATGAACGATGATTCTAAAGTAGTAAACGTACCTTCAGGTGGTAAATTGCTGCAAACCCTAGCGTCAGAAAACCTTTTTCTTTCCTCGGCTTGTGGAGGTAGTGGAACTTGTGCTCAATGCAGATGTAAGGTTATAGATGGCGGTGGATCTATTCTCCCTACGGAAGAAGCTTATTTTACTAATAAAGAAAAAAAAGATGGGTGGAGACTATCTTGTCAGGTTCCAGTAAAGTCAGACATGTCGATTGTTGTTCCAGATGAAGTTTTTGGGGCTAAGAAATGGGATTGTGAAGTAATCTCTAATTATAATGTTGCTACATTCATTAAGGAACTAATTTTAAAACTTCCAGAAGGAGAAGAGGTTGCTTTTAAAGCAGGAGGCTATGTTCAAATGGAAATACCTCCTTATGAATTAGATTATAAAAGTTTTGATGTTGAAAATGAATATCATGATGATTGGGACCGTTTTGGAGTATGGGATAACAAATCTAAAACTTTAGAGCCTGTTATTAGAGCATATTCGATGGCTAATTACCCTGAAGAAAAAGGTATTATGAAATTTAATATTAGAATTGCGTCGCCACCCCCAGGTACAGACTTTCCTCCTGGTGAGATGACTTCTTATATTTTTAATTTAAAGGCAGGAGATGAATTAACTATTTTTGGTCCATTTGGAGATTTCTTTGCTGAAGCTACAGATAAAGAAATGATATTTATTGGAGGTGGTGCAGGAATGGCACCTATGCGATCTCATATTTTTGATCAACTCCTTAGGCTCAATACAAAGAGAAAAATAACATTCTTTTATGGAGCAAGAAGCCTTAAAGAAATGTTCTACGCTGAAGAGTACGATAAACTAGCTGAAGAACATGAAAATTTTACTTGGCATGTTGCTTTGTCAGATGCTCTTCCAGAAGATAATTGGAATGGTCATACAGGTTTTATTCACCAAGTAATACACGATGAATACCTTAAAGATCATCCTTCTCCAGAAGATTGTGAATATTATATGTGCGGACCTCCAATGATGATGGATGCATGTTTTGAAATGCTGGATACTCTTGGAGTAGAGCCTGAATCAATAAAATTTGATGATTTTGGAAGCTAATATTGAATTATAAGATTCTTACTTCAATATTTGGATTATTCTTTTTAGTTTTATTTCTTTTTTATACCTTTAGTGATAATAATGCAAAGATCACAAAATTTTCAGGTAGTACGATGGGAACAAGCTACAACATAAACATTAGAGACGAGGTTCATTCAGCTATTGAAAAAGATATTTTTAATATTATTAATGCAGTTAATCTTGAAATGTCTACTTATCTTAAAGATTCACTTATTTCTAAATTTAATTCGACACCAATTAATCAGTGGTTTAAAGCAAATGAAGATTTTGTATATGTGCTCAAAGAAGCTATAAGAATATGTAATTTATCTGGAGGCATTTATGATGTTACTTCTGGAAAGTTAGTTGAATTATGGGGTTTTGGTTCAAAAGATGCCCCTATAAAGAGAATAGATAAGAGAATTATTCAAGCAAATACAAATCAAATAGGTTGCGGATCTGTAGATATAAACAAAACTAATTCAACTGTTAGAAAAGTTAAAGATATTAAATTAGATTTTTCTTCAATAGCCAAAGGATTCGCTGTTGATAAGGTTTATGAGTTTCTAAAAGAAAATAGAGTTAATAATTTTTTGATAGAAATAGGTGGAGAAATAAGAGTATCAGGATTTAAACAAAATAATGAGCCTTGGTTAATTGGAATAATCCACCCAGAAAAAAATGACCTTATCTATACCTTTTATTCAGATAAAATTAATAGTCTTGCTTTGGCAACTTCTGGAGATTATCAGAATACTAGACTAATAGAAAATACAGATTTTAGTCATACTATAGATACTAAAACTGGAATACCTAAGCCTGTTAAAGGTCAATCGATAACTGTAATAACTGATAACGCAACCACTGCAGATGCTTTAGCAACTATGTTAAATGCAATGAATCCAGAAGAAGCTATAAATTTTTCTAATAAAAATAACATAATGTCTTTAGTTATTTATAAAGAAAACTCTGAGTACTTGATTAAATATTCAGCAGATTTACTAAAAATGGTAGAATGAACTGATGTCTACATTAATCATTGTATTTACAATAGTTTTTATGGCCTTCTTAGCCATGTCTATTGGTATGTTATTTGGAAAAAAACCGATAAGCGGTTCGTGCGGGGGAATAGCAAATCTTGATTCAGGTAGTCAATGTGAGATTTGTGGGGATAACCCCAATAAATGTCTAGAGAACACATAAAAAAAGGGGCCATAAGCCCCTTTTTCTTTTATAAATTTTAGAATTGATTCATGGTATTGTCCTTTCCACCAGCTAACAAAGCATTATCTCCTGAAAAGTATTCTTTATGAGTATCTCCTACTGTCGTTCCGGCGAGGTCTTGGTGTTTAACAGAAGACATTTCTCTTCTTATCTCTTGTCTTTGTATTTCTTTTACATAAGCTAACATTCCTAAATCTCCAAAGTAACCTTCAGATAGGATTGAAGTGCCTAAGGCTGTTTCATGATATGTTGGTAAGGTAATTAAATGGTGAAAAATACCAGCTTCTCTTGCAGCATCTTTTTGAAAATTTTGGATTAATTTATCAGCCTCAATAGCTAATTCAGAATTATCGAGGTCTTTACTCATTAGAGCTTTCTCTTCATTAGAAGGATCAGGGTATTCAGATAAATCTTTACCGGCAGCTTTCCACTCATTATAAACCTGTTCTCTAAAAGACAGTGTCCAATTAAATGAAGGGGAATTATTGTAGACAAGCTTTGCTTCTGGCTTAACTTTTCTGATTTCTTTGACCATATCAGCTATTTGAGCAACATTTGGTTTTTCAGTTTCAATCCAAAGTAAGTCAGCTCCGTTATCTAAGCTAGTTATACAATCTAAAACAACCCTATCAAAACCAGTATCTTTTTTAAATTGATATAATCCGTTAGGTAGTCTAACAGGCTTTACAAGAACTCCATTCTGATGAATGGTTATGTCGTTCTCATTAAGCTCATCAAGATTTTTAACTTCTTGGGTTTCTAAAAAGGAGTTATATTGATCCGCTAGATCTCCTGGTTGGCTAGAAACGGGAACTTTCTGCGTTAAACCAGCACCTAACGAATCAGTTCTTGCTACAATAATTCCATTTTCTACTCCAAGTTCTAAAAAAGCATATCTAACTGCATTAATTTTAGATAAAAAATCTTCATGAGGAACCGTCACCTTTCCATCTTGATGGCCACATTGTTTTTCATCAGATACTTGATTTTCTATCTGAATTGCGCAAGCACCAGCTTCTATCATCTTTCTAGCTAATAGATAAGTAGCTTCTTCATTACCAAAACCAGCGTCTATATCTGCTATTATTGGTACAACATGGGTTTCAAAAGAATCAATTTTTTTGAGGACAGATTTTTCATTTCCTCCATTTTTTCTAACTTCATCTAATTCATTAAATAGATGTTGTAATTGGATAGAATCTGCTCTCTTTAAAAATGTATAAATTTCTTTAATTAATGCTGGAACGGTTGTTTTTTCATGCATGCTTTGATCTGGAAGTGGACCGAATTGGGATCTAAGAGCAGCAACCATCCAACCGCTAAGATAAACATAAGACTTAGAGGTTGTTTTCTTCGATCTTTTTATTTCCATTAACATTTGTTGAGCTGTAAATCCATGCCAACAACCTAGAGATTGGGTGTATTTATTAGAATCTGCATCATACTCAGACATATCAGCATGCATAATATCAGCAGTATATTTAGCTATATCTAAACCTGTAGGAAAACGATTTTGTAATCTCATTCTAGTAGCGCTTTCAGGGCTTATATTTTTAAAAGTAGATTCTTTTAAACTAGCAAGACCAGAAAACTTTTTTACCAATTCTGTGTATGTAGGCATTTTTTTTCCTTAAGTTCTATTATCTATTATAGCAAAGATGAAAGACGCGAATTTTAAGTTATATAGCATAGAAAGCAACTCAAAAATTTAGTTTTAAAAGTATAAATCTTTAGATAATTCAGCAGAGAGACCTATATAAGTGCTTGGTGTTAAAATCATTAAAGCTTTTTTATCCTCTTTAGGAATGTCTAAAGTATTTATAAAATTACGAATAGAAGATTGAGAAATACTTTTACCTCTTGAAATTGATTTTAGCAGTTCATAACCTTCACTTATATTATTTTTTCTTAGAATAGTCTGTATGGCTTCGGTAATAACTTCCCAAGAGCTTTCAAGATCTTCCTTAATTTTAACTTTATCTACTTCAAGTTTATTTAAACCCTTAAGAAGAGAGTTAAGAGCTATATTAAAATGGCCAAACCCAACTCCAACATTTCTCATTATTGTTGAGTCTGTTAAGTCCCGTTGCCATCTTGACAATACAACATTATTAGCAATATGTGATAAGGAAGAGTTGGAGACTCCTAAATTACCTTCTGCATTTTCAAAATCTATTGGATTTACTTTATGAGGCATAGTTGAAGATCCTATCTCACCTTTTTTTATTTTTTGTTTAAAATAACCTATGGATATATATCCCCAAATATCTCTTGATAGATCAATTAATATATTATTAAACCTAACAAAATGATGTAGATATTTTGCTAAATTATCTTTAGGTTCTACTTGGGTTGTGTGGGAGTTCCATTCTAGGCCTAGTGATTTTACAAATCTTTTTGAAACTAAATTCCAATTAACTTTTGGATATGCTATTAAATGGGCATTAAAGTTTCCTACTGCTCCATTAATCTTGCCTTCAAATTTAAAATCTTTTATTTCTTTAGAAACTTTATTTAGTCTTAAAAAATAAACAGAAAATTCTTTACCTAAGGTTGTGGGTGATGCAGTTTGTCCATGAGTTCTAGATAACATAGGTATCTTGGAGTATGTTTTAGCAAATCTAGCTAGAAGCTTTAGTAAAGGCTGAATTTTATTCTCCAATAATATTTTTTGAGATTCCTTTAACATAAGGCTATAAGCTAGATTATTGATATCTTCAGAAGTACAACCAAAATGTATATATTCTATTTTTTTTTGTAATGTTTTAGAGTTTTTAAACTTATCCTTTATGTAATATTCAACTGCTTTTACATCATGATTAGTTTTACTCTCAATTCTTTTTATTTTATCTGCTTCTTTAATATCAAAATTCTTAATAATATCAGATAGATAAAGATTATCCTTAACACTTAGACTAGATAAATGAGTAATAGATTTGTTATTTGATAAGCACCTAAACCACTCTATTTCTACGATCAACCTGTATTTCATTAATCCAAATTCACTAAGAGAGCCTCTCAATTCTTCATTGATTTTATAGTATCTACCTTCTATAGGGGATAAAGATAATAGGGTATCAATTTTCATTTTTATATTATAACTTACATATTTACTTGCTTACTTAAAGAAGTAAGTTCAAACTTAATAATATGTATTTATTAAAGCCTAAATTAATTACTGCCTTAATTTTATATTGCAATCTTACTTTAATGGAAGCAGCAACTTATATTCATGCAGGTAGCCTTATTGACGGAGAATCAACCTCACCTCTGCCCGAGATGACCATTGTTATAGAGAATAATAAAATTACCAAGATAGATGCTGGTTATATAGAGCCTTCTCTAGAGGATGAATATATAGATTTAACTGCTTATACAGTCCTTCCAGGTTTAATAGATATGCATGTTCATTTAACAAGCCAGAGCTCACCTTCAGCTTATTTAGAAAGAGTAACTTTAAATACTGCTGATTACACAATAAGAGGGGCAGTAAATGCAAAAAAGACATTAATGTCAGGTTTCACCACAGTCAGAAACCTTGGAGATTCAGACTCGATAACAATCTCTTTAAGAAATGCCATTAAAGAAGGCTTAATCCCAGGACCCAGAATTTACTCTGCAGGTAAGTCTATTGCTACAACAGGCGGTCACGCAGATCCATCTAATTCTCTAAGAAAAGACCTTACTGTCGATCTTGGACCAGAAGATGGCATAATCAACGGCAAAGAAGATGCTTATCAAGCTGTTCGTTATAGATATAAAGAAGGAGCAGATTTAATAAAGATAACAGCAACTGGAGGGGTTCTAAGTAATGCAAAGAATGGAAAAAACCCTCAAATGACTTTAGAAGAAATTAGCGCAATAGTTTCTGCAGCGAAAGACTATGGATTTAAAGTAGCTGCTCATGGTCATGGAGCAGAAGGCATAAAGAGGGCTATAAAGGCAGGTGTTCATTCAATAGAGCATGGGACCTTAATGGATCTAGAGACTATAGATTTAATGAGAAAAAATAAAGTTTACTATGTTCCAACTTTACTAGCAGGAAACTGGGTAACTGAAAAAGCAAAAATACAAAATTATTACCCTGAAGCAGTAAGAGTTAAATCCTTAGAAATAGGCCCTAAATTAGCTTCAACGTTTTTAAAGGCCTATCAGGCAGGTGTAAAAATTGCATTTGGAACTGATTCAGGGGTTTCTCCACATGGAGAAAATGCAAAAGAGTTTAAGTTAATGGTTGATTCAGGTATGTCTAATATGGAGGCTATTCAATCTGCAACAAAACATGCTTCAATCCTTTTAGGAGAACCAAATATAGGAACTATAAGTATTGGTAATGTTGCAGATATAATTGCTGTTTCAGGAGACCCCCTTGAAGATATTAGTATTCTGGAGTCTGTCGACTTTGTAATGAAAGAAGGTGAGGTTTATAAAACATTATAAATGAATGAAGAAAGACTAAGAGGTTGGTTAACTTCATTAACAATAGTTCTTATTTTTTTAATTTGGATAACTTCCTATCTATTTTAAGTTGAGCTGGTTTGTTTATATATTAAAGTGTAATGATCATTCGTTATACACCGGAATTACTAAAGACTTAAATAGAAGATTAAAACAACATAACGCAGGAAAGGCATCTAAATACACCAGGAACAGGTTACCTACTAAGATAGTCTACAAAGAATTTCTTAAAAGCAGAAGTGAAGCTTTAAAAAGAGAAATTGAGATTAAGAAATTACCTAAGAAAAAAAAGATAAAATTATTAGACATTAACTAATAATAGAAATTTCCCCTCCACCAAGGCATTCCTCTCCTCTGTAAATGACCAAAGATTGTCCGGGTGTAATGGCTCTTTGTGGCTCTTTAAATTTAACCTTAATAGAATCTTCTTTAATCTTAATTTCGCACTCTTGATCTTCCTGTCTATATCTAATTTTTGCGTATCCAGAAAAGTTATTATCAATATTAGAATTAATAAGATATTTATTTTTAGTTTCTACACAAGAGTTAAATAGGAGAGGGTGTTGATTTCCTTGAACCGCAACCAATGTATTATTTTGCATATCTTTTTTAGCTACATACCAAGGTTGATTTTCTTTTTCTTTTAATCCACCTATACCCAGGCCTTGTCTTTGACCCAATGTATAGAATGGTAGGCCTCTATGTTCACCTATAAGATTGCCTTTGTCGTCTAAGATAGGTCCAATATTTCCTTTTATATAACTGCTTACAAACTCTGGAAAGGGTCTTTCTCCAATAAAACAGATACCTGTACTATCTTTCTTATTACTAGTTATTAGATTATTTTTTTCTGCTATCTTTCTAACTTCTTTTTTTAATAGATCGCCTATAGGAAAAATCGTACTTTTAAGCACATTTGGATTAATGGAATGAAGAAAATATGTTTGGTCTTTGTTTAAATCTTTTCCCTTCAATAGAGTGGAGTTATTTAACCCAACTCTTGCATAGTGACCAGTAGCAATAAGATCATAGTTATTTTTTAAAGCAAAATTATAAAATTCCTTGAATTTAATTTCTTTATTACAAAGAATATCTGGGTTGGGTGTTCTTCCTTCTAATAATTCTTGTAGAAAATAGTTAAATACATTTCTTTTATATTCAATAGCAAAATTTTCTTGAATTAGATCTATACCAACCTGATCTGCTATAAAAGCAGCATCTATAAAGTCTTCTTTAATACTACAATAAGGAGAGCCGTCGTCATCTTCCCAATTTTTCATAAATAAACCTGTAACATGATATCCTTGTTCTTTTAATAAAAGTGCGCTCACTGAGGAATCTACACCCCCCGAAAGACCAATTAATACTTTTCCTTTCATCTTTAAAGAAAATTAACCTTATTCATTAAATAATATATAATTTCGTCCCTCATTTAACTACATTACAAATTTTGAAGTTTAATCATATACAAATACCTCAGGACGGGTCTAAAGTAAAGATAGACTCCAAGGGCAATCTTATTGTACCCGATAATCCAATCATCCCTTATATAGAAGGAGATGGAATAGGGGCTGATATAACACCCGCTATGATTCATGTGGTTGATAATGCAGTAGAAAAATCTTACGAAGGTAAGAAAAAGATAAATTGGATGGAAATCTATTGCGGAGAAAAATCTCTAGAGGTATACGGAAAAGATAACTGGTTACCGCCCGAAACCCTACAAGCTATAAGTGAGTATCTAATAGCTATAAAAGGACCTTTAACAACTCCTGTTGGAGGGGGTATAAGGTCATTAAATGTTGCTTTAAGACAAGAATTAGACCTTTACGTTTGTCAAAGACCCGTTAGATATTTTCAAGGAGTCCCAAGTCCCGTAGTCAGCCCTGAAAAAACTGATATGGTAATTTTCAGAGAAAATTCAGAAGACATATATGCAGGTATAGAATGGGAAGCTGACTCTAAAGAAGCAAAGAAGGTTATAAATTTTCTTCAGAAAGAGATGGGAGTTTCTAAAATTAGATTTTCAGATGAATGTGGTATAGGAATTAAACCAATTTCAAAACAAGGAACAGAAAGACTAGTAAATAAAGCCATTCAACATGCTATTGCATCTGATAGAGAGTCTGTCACTTTGGTTCATAAAGGAAATATTATGAAATTTACTGAAGGATCTTTTAAAGATTGGGGTTATCAAGTAGCAGTTGAACAATTTAATGCTGTTGAATTAGATGGAGGACCGTGGCATACAATCAAGAATCCAATTACTGGTAAGGAGATAATTATCAAAGATGTAATTGCCGATGCTTTTTTACAACAGATATTAACCAGACCAGACGAATATAGTGTTATAGCTACAATGAATCTAAATGGAGATTATATATCTGATGCATTAGCTGCTGAAGTTGGAGGAATAGGTATTGCACCAGGAGCAAACTTAGGAGATCAAATTGCTCTTTTCGAAGCTACTCACGGCACAGCACCTAAATATGCTGGTCTCGATAAAGTAAACCCAGGATCTTTAATCCTATCTGCAGAAATGATGCTCAAACATTTAGGCTGGATAGAAGCTGCAGACTTGATTATTAAAGGCCTTTCAAAGACCATTAAAAATGGTACAGTAACATATGACTTTGAAAGATTAATGACCGGAGCTAGTTTGCTTAAATGTTCAGAATTTGGAGAAGCTATAGTAGATAATATGGAATAATGTTTATACCTTTTTTTTCTAAAGAAGATGTGCAAAAAACAGAAGATCCATCTACAGTAACAATTCTAGAAAAACCTGAATTAAAAAAACCTCCTCTATACAGAGTCATAATGCTAAATGATGACTATACACCTATGGAATTCGTTGTATATGTTTTAAGATTAATTTTTAGTTTTGATGAAGATAAGGCTAAACAAATTATGTTAGCAATACATACTAAAGGGAAAGGAGTTTGTGGGATCTACACGAAAGAGGTAGCTGAGATGAAATCTTTAGAATCAAACAACCTAGCCCAAGAGAATGAGCATCCTTTAGTTACAGATATAGAGCCTATAGAAGATGATTGAAAAAGAGTTAGAAGAAAACCTAAACAAAGCATTTAAATATGCCTTAGAACAGAACCATGAATTTGTAACTGTTGAGCATTTACTCCTCTCTTTATTGGATAATAAAGATGCTTTAAAACTCTTAGAAGCATGCAATGTAAATATTGATTCAATGAGACTAGAGTTAGAAGAGTTTATTGGTTCTACTTCACCTAAAATTGAAGAGTCTCAACAAAAAGAAATTCAGCCAACTTTAGGCTTTCAAAGAGTATTACAAAGAGCAGTGTTTCATGTTCAATCTTCTGGAAAAAAAGAAGTGAAGGGCTCTAATGTATTAATTGCTATATTCAGCGAAAAAGAATCTCATAGTGTTTATCTCCTAAATCAAAGAGGATTAACTAGACTCGATGCTGTGACCTATTTAAGTCATGGAAATACTGAAGATGAAGATTTAGATATATCTAAAAATTTAGGAGATAGTGCTCAAAAGAAAGATTCTTCAGCTTTAGAAAAATATACTATCAATTTAAATAATGAAGCGATTAATGGGAATATCGATCCACTTATAGGCAGGAAAGAAGAAATACTTAGACTTTCCCAGGTTCTTGTTAGAAGAAAGAAGAACAATCCTTTACTGGTTGGAGAATCGGGAGTAGGGAAGACAGCTATTGCTGAAGGTTTAGCTAAATTAATAGTAGAGAAGAAGGTTCCTGAAATACTTTTTAGTAGCACTATTTATTCATTAGACATGGGAGCACTCTTAGCAGGTACAAGATATAGAGGTGATTTTGAAGAAAGACTGAAACAAGTATTAAAGGAATTAGAGGACAATAAAAAATCTATACTTTTTATTGATGAGATTCACACAATAATTGGAGCTGGAGCAACTTCCGGTGGAACCATGGATGCCTCTAACCTTCTAAAGCCAATTTTAGCAAATGGAAATTTAAAATTTATAGGATCTACAACCTATAAAGAATTTAGAGGTATTTTTGAGAAAGATAGGGCACTTTCAAGAAGATTTCAAAAAATTGATATATCTGAACCTACAGAAGAAGAAACTTTTAATATTTTAAAAGGTTTAAAAAAATCTTTTGAAGAACATCATGAAATTAGATATACAGAAAGTTCTCTTAAAGCAGCAGCTACTTTATCTGCTAGGTATATTAATGATAGGTTTCTTCCTGATAAAGCAATTGATGTGGTGGATGAAGCTGGAGCAAAACAAAACTTACTTCCAAAAAATAAAAAGAAAAAAACTATTTCTGAATTAGATGTTGAAAAGGTAGTTGCTTCAATAGCACAAATTCCAGAGAAAACAGTTAGTAGTCAAGATAAAATTTCATTAGAAAAACTTGAAGAAAATCTTAAAAGAGTGATTTTTGGACAGGATGAAGCGGTTAAGAGTGTTGCGGCAGCGATTAAGTTATCAAGAGCTGGTTTAAAGGTTGATATAAAACCTATAGGTTCTTTCCTTTTTGCTGGACCAACTGGAGTAGGAAAAACAGAACTTAGCAAACAACTCGCTAATATTATGGGGGTTGAATTTATAAGATTTGATATGAGTGAATATATGGAGAGACACACCGTATCTAGACTGATAGGAGCTCCTCCTGGTTATGTTGGCTTTGACCAAGGTGGATTGTTAACAGAATCAGTAACTAAAAATCCACATTCTGTAATCTTGTTAGATGAGATAGAAAAAGCGCATCCTGAAGTATTTAATATACTCCTCCAGGTTATGGATCATGGCGTATTAACTGACAACAATGGAAGGAGTGCAGATTTTAGAAATGCCATTATTATAATGACAACAAATGCTGGAGCACAAGATATAAGTAGAGCCTCTATGGGCTTTCAAAATCAAGACCATTCATCAGATGCAAAAGAAATTATAAAGAAAACTTTTTCACCTGAATTTAGAAATAGATTGGATGGAATAATTCAATTTAATTCACTTCCTCTTGAAGTAATTAAAACCGTTGCTGATAAATTCTTAGTAGAATTACAAGTTAAGCTTGATCCACAGAAAGTTCTGTTAGATGTAAGTGATAAAGCCAGAATGTGGTTAATTGATAATGGTTATGATAAAGATATGGGTGCTCGTCCAATGCAGAGGTTGATAGAAAAAACTATCAAGAAACAATTAGCAGAAGAAATATTATTTGGTAAGCTTTCAAAAAATGGTGGTACTGCAAAAATTGATTGTAAAGATAATAAGATATTTATTTCTTATAAAGAAAATATCAGTAAAGAGAAAGTATAGCTACCTTTCCCTAAAAATTATTCTCCCTTTACTAAGATCATAGGGTGTTATTTCAACTTTAACTTTATCTCCAGTTAATATCCTTATATAGTGTTTGCGCATTCTTCCTGAAATATGAGCAGTGACTACATGATCGTTTTCTAACTTCACTCTAAAAGTAGTATTAGGAAGTGTTTCTATCACCTCCCCATCCATTTCTATCAAATCTTGTTTAGCCATATATAATGGATTTTGCACTACTTATAAGTTTAAAAAAAGAAAAAAATGAAAGAAAAAGAATTTAAATTAAAAAGATTATTACTATTTCTTGCTTTTATAACCGTCTTACTTGCATTAATTAGTTATCTTTTAGATAGGTTTTTCTTAGTCTACTGATTGAACTATATTCTTATCAATTAATACTTGAATCGTATTCTTGTCGTAACCTGCCCAGTTTCTTAAAATCTCTTTAGTATTTTTACCTAAATGAGGAGGGGATGTATAAGAATCTTCTTTTGTATAAGAAAGCTTAACTGGATTTCCTGGCATTTTTACCTTTCCTCCATCAGGATGTTCTACTTCAACAACCATATTCCTATGAACAACTTGTTTATCAGATAGTGCCTGACTAAAAGTATTAATTGGTGCACAAGGAACTTTTACTTTATTTAAAGCTTTAATCCAATATTCAGAAGGCTTAGTTTTAAGAGTATTATTAAGCTCAGATTCTATAAATTTTTGATTTTTTAATCTATCTACAGATTTATTAAATTTAGGATCTTTTAAACTATCAATTCCAACAACATTTAATAGTGCATGCCAGAAGGCATCAGTTATTACTGCTATTACAACAAATCCGTTCTGAGTTGTGAAGGTGTTATAAGGTACATGAACAAAATGAGCATTACCTATGGGCTCTGGATCTATATTTGATAAAGTTTGCATGGTAGCCATGTAAGATAAAAGAGAAATTTGTACGTCGAGGAGAGAGATATCTATATGTTGTCCTCTGTTTGTTTTCTCCCGAGAGAGTAGGGCAGATAAAATACCTATTACACTATAAAGACCAGAACTTAGATCACCTATTGGGATTCCTGCTCTTGTTGGTGTAAGAGAATTAGGGCCCGTAATAGACATACCGCCGCTATATGCCTGTACTATTTGATCATAGGCAGGTCTAGAAGAATGAGGGCCAGTTTCTCCAAAGCCTGTTATAGAACATGTAATTATTTTTGGATTTATTTTTTTTAAGAATTCAAAATCAATCTTTAGTTTTTTTACAACACCAGCACTAAAGTTATTTAAGACTACATCAGCAGATTTAACTAAGTCGTAGAATACTTCAAGTCCTTCATCATTTTTTAGATCTAAAGAAACACTCTTCTTATTTCTGTTAAGAGTAAGAAAGTATGCTCCAAAATTTTTAAATGAATAGTTGGGATCTTTCTGTAATAAACCACGTGTCATCTCTCCTGGCTCTAATGGTTCTACTTTTACTACTTCAGCGCCGAGATCAGCTATTACCATTCCTGCATAAGGGCCAGCTAACATATGTGTTAAATCAATAACTTTAATACCGTTTAGAGGTTTCATTAGGCCGCATTGTACTACAACGTAGTTAACTCTATAAGTCAGCACAAGAGGGCATAGTCACACATGGGATCAATAAAAGTATTATATTTATTTAATTTAACATAATATATATTATACGAATATATAATAACTCAATATAGTATTTATAGATAAAATACATACTATATATAGTCTTTTTAAAATCCCCTATCTGGGATAAGATATTTAAAAAAATGGAGATTAATATGATTTTAAGAAGCTTATTAATAAAGCTAAGCACATTGTTTCTAATTATTTCACAGACCATTGTTGCTGAACCAGTAACTATTGGTGATGTTGAAATGGGAGATGATGCTAAAAGTGCTGCATTTGAACAAGTAAAGAAAAAACTAGGCAAATGGGAAGGAACAATGACACAGGGCTTAACAGGGGCAGTTTTTGATGTTTCTTATGTATTTAGATTAACTTCTGGAGGCAATACTATAACTGAAACTTTAGTTGAAGATGGTGTTGAGATGTTAACTACCTACAGTGATGATGATGGTAAATTAGTTATTAAACATTATTGTGGGCTTGGAACTGAGCCTATATTTGAAGTAGACCAATTAAGTGGAAAAATGATGTCTATTAAATTAGATAGATCTAAAAGTGATTTACATGCAGAACATGAAAGTTTTGTTACTAATATGAAATGGACAATAAACTCTACAGATTCAATGTCTTTTGAAAATACTGTTATGTTAGATGGTGAGCCTACAACTAATAAAGCCAACCTAAAGAGAGTTTATTAATCTAATTTGTGAGTTGTGCTGCTAATTTAACTGAATTACGCAGCATCTTCTCATTGATACCAGTTTCATATCCTTCTTTATGCAACATAGAGACTAAGTCCTCAGTAGCTAAATTTCCTGAAGCACCAGGAGCAAAAGGACAACCTCCTAATCCTCCTATACATGAATCAAATTTAGTAATGCCCTCTTCTATTGCAGCTTTAACATTTGATAAGGCTAATAGCCTAGTATCGTGAAAATGAGCTGAAAAAACTGATGATCCAAAATCTTTAACTAATTTTCTGAAGACCTTTTGAACTTGATTAGGGTTACCTGCTCCTATTGTATCTGCTATAACTACTTCGTTTATTCCATAAGAAAGAAATTCCTTAGTTAAATCGTAAACGTATTGGGAATTTACTGGCCCTTCATAAGGACATTCAAAAGCGACTGATATGTATATTTTTGTTCTTATTTGATCTTTTTTGGCCATATCTATTATTTCTTTAAATTCAGTTATTGTGTTTTTGATATTTTTATTTATATTTTCCTTATTCATAGATTCAGTAGCACATAAAACTAAACAAACTTCTTTTACTTTATTTTCTTTTGCTTGTTTATAGCCGTGGGTGTTAGGTATCAGGACTGAATAGTTACTATTACTAGTTGAAAGCTTTTCTAACAAAGCATCAGTTTTATCCATAGCAGGAACCGCTTTAGGGCTTACAAAGCTACCCACTTCTAGTGAATTTATTCCTGCTCTTTCTAATGACT